>Ga0272442_10000308_pt1 | contig 82620 bp, 61 predicted proteins | sample SSMForm2O_FD_200262 | JGI IMG/M metagenome (GOLD analysis project Ga0272442, IMG submission 200262) | Marine sediment archaeal communities from Little Sippewissett salt marsh, Falmouth, MA, United States - SSM-Form-2O | ecosystem: Environmental > Aquatic > Marine > Wetlands > Sediment ...
TATCTTGCAACTTTATTCATTTTCCGTTCCACATAAATATTAATGGCTTCTACCAGTCCGCGTTCACGAACCAGTTGCCTGAAACGATTCTTGATTTCGTCCATTAAATCATCCAGAGATTTATAATCATCAGGATTCATCTCTTCAAGAATATGATGAAATTCTTTAACACCCAAAATCTCATTATTAAACACAGTAATATTCTCCCAAAATACAGAGTCCGAAAACCGCCCGCGATCTCTGGCTGATTTGCATTCTGCAATCAGCACTTCGAGATCCTCCTTGAAATCATCAATTTCTATTGAAAGAATCCGTAAAAAATTTCGTTGAACATATCTCATGACTGCCTCCCGAGCTGTCCTGGTATCATATTCTTATGATTTAACATAATTATTCAAAAATGATTAATCAAGTTTTTTTCATCAATCATGTAACTTACTTGTTTATACACTCGTATGGTATATTGAACAGTATTAATGAGGCATTGGAGTTGCATCATGAAACGTTACATTATTATATCGGCCATATTCAGCTTGACAATCACCCTGTTGCATGCAGAAAACCGATCCATTAAAATGTCTTCACAGTTAAAACCCTACATTGCCTTTAATGAAAACACGCGCATTTATATGCGTCATGGAGATGTAATGATCCGCACCGAAGATTTGGCAGATGGCAAAGTTGTGATTAATGATGATTTTAAATTGATTGTCAACAGAGACACACTCAAATTGGACAGCCAGCAGCAAAAAACGGTTTTTGAATACTATCAACTGGTGGACGAGTGCCTGGAATCAGCAAAAAACATTGGTTGGGAGGGAGCGAAAGTCGGCATTCAGGGCGCAGCCATCGGGATCAAAGCAGTCGCTGGTGTTTTTCGTATGATCCTTCCCAATTATGGACCTGACGACCTGGAAAGAGACATGGAACTGGAAGCGTCAAGAATCGAAGCCAAAGCGGAAATACTCGAAGAAAAAGCGGAAATGATAGAAAACAAACTGGACATTCTCGAAGACATTCATGATCAGCTAAGGGAAGAAATCCCAAAACTGAAACAACTTGAATGGTTTTAAGGTAAGGTCCGATCTTAATTTAACTTTGATCCTGGTTGAATCATTGATCACAAATCACTTCTATCTGTCTGGGCAGCAGTTCAACAGACAATTTTTCTCCTGATTCACAAAGAGTTTCTCCATCCGCATGAGCAGGCAAGGGGGCATCAAAAGCTTCAACGGTTATTCTCTCTGCCAATCGCATCTGAATCACCGGATGCCCTTCCTGTGTTCCTTTTATAAATCTTGGAAGCACCGCAAATATGGTCCGGCGATTGGCATCCCCTGCCAGACAGAGAGAAAATTTTCCGTCACTCATATCCCCTTCGGGTGCCATCAAAAAACCGCCGCCCATGCGACGCCCGTTCATAATGGAAACCATGAGAGAAGGTTGATCCCTGGACTCTCCATCAATATTGAGTCGTATGACAGGTGCCTTGTCGTACAGGAATATGGTTTTTAAGGCAGCGACCGCATATGCCGGGAATCCGGTCAATTTTAATTTACACGCCTCGAATCCCACAACCGCGTCAAATCCAATGCCAATACCATTTCCAAAAAAACGCGGTGACGGATCCGAATCCACCATGACACGACCGATATCAATCCATTGTTTGTTGTTTTGAAGCAGGCATTGGCAGCCTGCGTCCAGATCTTTAGGAATATTTGCTCCGAACGCAAAATCGTTGCCCCTGCCCACACACAGAACCCCCAAAACAGCTGTCTTTCCGGTAAACTGTTTAACAAGCATCAGCCCGTTGATGACTTCATTGACCGTTCCGTCACCGCCGGCCGCGACAACGATATTAAATCCATCTTCAACCGCTTGCTGCGCCAGCACCATCGCATGTCCGGGATGTTCAGTCATCACCAATTGAAATGGAATATGAAGCCGCGTCAATTTTTCTCTGATCTCAGGGGTCATTTTTCGACCATATCCTTTACCGGATGCCGGATTGACAATCACTTTAATTTTTTTCATATCTCACTCCCTCTTTTTGCCTCTTGTATCTTTGCTTCTTGCCTTTTTTTATTGTTTCTTTTCTTCTCTCAATCAACGATCCTGTGACTCTATGACTCCTCTCCGTTTCTCCCATGCTTCGTTTCAGCCTCTCAATGAATGATTTGATGACAATTTTTATTTTTTATTTCTTGGCTCTTGGATCTTGATTCTTAGATTTTTTCTCTTTTCTCTCCGTTTTCTCCCCTGTCTCCGTTTCAGCATCTCAACAAACGACTCTACAACCCTACAACTCAATGACTTTTTCTTGTATCTTGCCTTGACTTTTACCTTATACTATATACCCTATAGCACATTCTTCTGCTTTCGACTCAATAACTCAAAAAAATCCCCCATCACTGCATACATTACACATGCAGCATGAGGGAAAATTGGCCTTAATTGATAATGGTAAAACTAAAATATGGCATAAATAAATGGCGCGATCGCTGACCCCTCTGTCAATACAATCAGAGCGCCAAGAAGCACTAAAAACAGAATAATGGGCATCAGCCACCATTTTTTCCGAACTTTCAGAAACTGCCAGAATTCAACCATAATTGAAAATTTGGACATAACCGATTCTCCTCAATTCATGTATTATCTATATTAAATGTCTATCAGACAATCGTGTTCCAAATATAACCGAATCCATATAATATTACAAGGAGAAAATAATCATGATCACCGCATTGGGACAGGAAAAGATATTGGATACATGCATCGAAGCCGGAGTCAAAGATTACATTGTCAAACCCTTTTTAAAAGAACGGGTATTTTCCGCCGTGACAAAAGCACTGCAGCGGGAAAAATAATTTGATCTGTTGGGGATCGTTGACTGTTGATTATTGTCACCCGTCAGACATCGATAAAAACACCGATTATAGATGATATTTTGATATTTTTCAGACCATGATATTAAGGATTGACCTGATTAAACAATGCCACGGTCTCATCCTTCATCAACACCCACAAAGTATAGATACCCAGAACCGTACCAAACGGAATATTCAGCAATTGGACAAAACCCAGAACAAGTGCCAGCATTCTCGCCCAGGGATACAATTTTAGCAGTCCGATTCCCGCGATGATTCCGGGAAGTGCTGTAATGACAAGAAAATAGGTAATAATCGAACCGATCGTATTTAAAATAAAAATCGCTTCTTCATCACCGGACAAAACACCGGAACCCCAGAATACAAAAAAAATAACCGCAGCCACAACCACCCCAAGCGCATAAAAAGCGATATATGCCGTTCCTAAAAAAGTGACATGATTTTTCATAAACAGTTCTCCTTATTGATGCCATCAGGATCCTTCATTTGTTTTCAATTTAATTTTCTTGCTTGAGTCGTGCACGTCAATTCCACAAAAAACCACTTTGTTCTCAACAAATTTCTCAATATCTTTTAGGTACTTCATCGTAGCCTCCTTGACTGCGTTGGTTAATTCCATTACAACACAATTTAATGTGTTTGCAGCGAGAAGGCTACTTATTTTTAATTATAGGAACTTAATTCTTGTCTCTTTTTCTCCACACTCCGTTTCAGTCACTCAACCAGCAATCCTGTGACTCAATGATCCAACGACGCTACGACTCTTTTTTTTCTTTTTGTCTCTTATTTCTTGGTTCTTGATTCTTAACTCTTTGTCACTGTTTCTCCGTTTTACCAATTCATCTTCCCAACAAATGACACCACGACTCTATGACCCTACGACTCTATGACTCAACGACCCTAAAACCCGTCCCCATCCAGAATATCACCCAGTTTGCCTAAAACGGATCCTTCCCCTTTCCTCGATCCACCGTGGGAGGGAGCGTGACGAAGTATCCGGTCAGCCAGGCGGGAAAACGGAAGGCTCTGCAGAAGCACTACACCCTTGCCGCTCAATGTGGCCAGGAACAGACCTTCACCCCCAAAAAACATCGACTTCAGTCCGCCGACCATTTGAATATTATAATCGATACCGGACGAAAAAGCAACGATACATCCCGTATCCACACGCAATGTTTCCTGATTCAATGTTTTCCTTATCACAGTTCCGCCTGCTTGAACAAAGGCCATCCCGTCTCCCTGCAAACGCTGAAGAATGAATCCCTCTCCGCCAAAGAGTCCGGCGCCGAACCGCTTGGAAAAGGCAATGCTCAACTTGGTGCCGAGTGCCGCGCATAAAAATGCGTCTTTCTGGCATAGAATTTCTCCTCCGGTTTTCGTCAAGTCCACAGGAATAATTTTTCCCGGATAAGGCGCCGCAAAAGCGACATGACGTTTACCCTGTCCGTGATTGGTAAAGTGGGTCATCATAATGGACTCGCCGGTAATCACGCGCTGACCCGCACCGAGCAGTTTTCCTAAAAATCCTTCGCTCGGATCGGACCCGTCACCCATTCTGGCTTCAAATGTTATCCCTTCTTCCATATAATTCATGGCGCCCGCTTCCGCAATGACCGTTTCCCCGTGATCCAGCTCGATCTCAACAATCTGCATATCATCGCCCACGATTTTATAATCAATTTCGTGACTTTGCATGATCGCTTCTCCCTTAAATTTTAATATTAAATGCTTTTCAATATTTCATTACGTAAAATAGTCGAATCGGTTTGATCATAACAAATGGTCATTTAAAAATAATAATTGAAATCAATGTAAAATGGTATAAACTGACCTGATTTAAAATATTTTTCTCCATTGATTATCAGCTTATTATAACCAGAACCAATACCCAAGGCAAATCTCCTTGACAATCGAAATTCATATCCTGCGCCAATCAATAAACCAAAACCGGTCTCATAGTTATCTGAGGAGTTATCAACGTCTGGCGTGACTAGATTTGTGACAGCAATACCAAAACCACCTCTCAAATAAATTCCTCCTGCCAATGTTGCTGGATTCCCTGGATAATATGAACACGCTAAAGTATAATTAAGTAATGAATATTCTGTTTTGGGCAATAGTTCTTCTTCAGTATAATTCCAACCATCCCATTCTGTATGGATTAGGATGTGTGGATTGATCATTTTTCCAAATCGGATACCAACAGCAATGCTTCCTTGATCTAAAAATGTGTCTCCTTCTGCATTGAGAGATTTTCCTATTCCATAACCTGCCGACAATCCAACCATCCAGCCTTTCCGAATATGCATTAAATATTCATACACAGGTTCAACTTCATGTAAAGTGACATCTGTTATTGATGATGATATACCCTTTTCTGCTGATTCCTTATTTGATCGATCATAATAGGCTGAAAAATGTCTCTGAAATTCCGATATAATTTTTTTCTCTGATAACTCTGATCGCTGTTGAATTAACACTTTAATTTTATTTCCTTCCCAATCTTTAATATAAGAATTACGCATAATTTAGATACAGATCCGGGTTTCTTGATTCGACAAAACATTTAACCATACATTGAAATAATCAGTCACATGTTTGACGCCGAAAGCATTACGCAAATCAGAACGAATAACATTTATTTTTGTCATAGAATTAGCTTCTATATGAATGTGCTTTTCTTCTATCAGAATATAATAATTTAAACGAGTTAACGACTCCATTAATAAATTATAAGTCTCTTTGATTGGCATCGGGACAGAAAATATTAATGCATTTTTCTCATCGAAAGTACCGGTTGAATAGATAAGGTTATATGAAGTGAGAATGGGGTATTTCCTTGCATTGCCTATCATAGGTATTAAAACCAATGTAATTATCAATAAAAATGTGTAATTTTTCATGATAACCTCCTTTTTATATAAGCGTTATATAATTTCTGCATGTAAAAATAATACTTGACTGAATCTTGGCAAAGATAATATAAAATATATTGTATGGAATATCATTGCTGTCCAAGATAGGAAATGGGGCTGTTTAAAATAAATGACTTAGATTGGTTTTTCTGCAAATTTGAGTATCAGGTTGATAAATTACCACCCCTGGATTCCCGATTAAAATCTCGAGAATGACACCCTTCCCCTGTCATTCCGGTTATGTTTTGAGCCGGAATCCACCTTAAACCTTTTACCTTAAGAATGGCCCTGTGAAATAATCAATTAAACCATTTCCTATCTTGGACAAGAGTGATGGAATATTATTTATGATAAAGAATTCGGCTGGAAAGATCAAGACAAATTTTCAACGTACTTGAATAAAAAAAACGATAAAATGCTATTAATCCTGCTTTAATAATCAAAAAAGCCCCTCATGGATAAATCGATGAAAAATGGAAATATAAGAGTGCTGTGCTGTTTAATAATGATCACATAAACGATCAATTTAAGAGTCAATCATTATTTTGCTTTCATTGTTTGTACCATATCGACCAGAAGAATCAATAACGCCAAAGAACCAAGAATTGCAGGAATGAGATAAATGCCGTTCACTTTGACTAACCAGCCTCCAAATACTGCAGATCCCTGCCAGGCGCCAATGTATCCAATGATTACCTTGGATATAAAGGACGTCATGCCGGGCCTGATGTACACCTTGAATACAAAATGCAAAACTGCAGATACAATGATACTGATAACCAGTAAAGTAATAAAGCACGCAATTGTCATTCTGCACCCTCCTTCTTTGTCTATGATTGCATACGAGCACAGCACTCCATATTTTTATATCAGAATCTCATCATTCATTTTTTTCCCGAATTTTCATTGTCGGCTTCTTAAGGTTTTTCTACTTGCTGTGATATTATTTACTCAGCACCACTTTTTGGGTTCTGATAAACCGACCCGCTTCGATTCGAATCAGATAGACACCGCTTGAAGCATCAGTGGCAAACCATTCCACAGAATAAAATCCCGGATTTTTAGGCTCATAAATAAGCGTTTCAATTTCCCGTCCGAGCAAGTCATAAATTTTCAGAGATACAAAACAAGGCTCGGGTATGGCAATCTGAATCTGTGTGGAAGGATTAAATGGATTGGGATAATTCTGGGTGAGAACAAATTGATCCGGGATCGGATTGATTGCATCCATATGAACGTCTGATGGAATTTGGCCGATGAATTCGGTCAGCACATAAATACCATCTGTCTGATAGGTCGGACCATCTCCTTCCTCATAATTGACAAAAGCCGGATATTCACAGCCGGTTTGATGATTATAAACTTTAAAATACAAAGTATCACCGGATTGAAATCCATCTTTTTCGGTTGTTTGTAAATCATCCCCCCATACTGTGACGGCCGTGTTTTCATCCTCCCAGAGAATGGCTCCACAGCAGAGGCCTCCGGAGGTAAACGCCCCGATTTCATCCTGATCCGCCAATAGGGTACCATCCGAATATCCAGGCTGAATATCGGTTGTAATAATCACAGTGGCATTTTCTCCTGTATTATGAGTAAACTGAAAATGTTCCATGATTGAATGATGGCTGCGTCCGGAAACAGATGCCAATTTCGGGAAACCGGGGACACCGTCCGGATAGGTCAGTGTCGTGGCTGCATCCAGGTAAACCTGATAACCCTCACCTGGCATCATATCACCAATCAGATTAATATCATAATCGGGAATATAGGTCTCACCGCTTCCGTTTTTCGCGATCACCAATGGATCAACAATACTGGCCAGAGCAGTTTCCACATCCATGGGCAAGGTCGGCAGATAAGAGATCATATCCCATCCTTCCGGTAAATCGATGGGTGTGGAAGGAGGCACTGTCTGACCGCTGATCTCCAGGGACACTGATTGACTCAAATATCCTTTATATCCCTGCCTGAAATCGAATGCGCCAATATGATTGATATCATAATCCGGTATATAGGTCTGGCCGCTGCTGTTTTTCATGATAATCAGCTCATTGACAATCGGCGCTAACACTGTTTCAACATCCGGATCAACCGGATCCACATTGATTGAAAACATATTCCATCCCTGATCCAGTTCCAGACTGATCGTGGTATACTCCGAGGCATCAAACTGACTGAGAACAAGTATCGCATCCGCGGCATATTGACCGGTCCCTTGCGAATAGGCCACGGTAACCGATGTCCATTCGGTATCGTCACTGGGCCGGAACACCCGGTATGACACTGTTTCTCCGGCTTGAAAGCCGTCTGTCTCCGCTGTCTGAGAATCATCGCCCCACAAGGTAATCGAGACATTCTGCTCCTGCCATTCAGCCCAGCCGCAGCAAAGTCCCGCAGGTGTAAACACGCCGATATAATCTCCCGGTATGATGGGAGACCCGTCAATATTTGGATCGGCCGTTGTGGGAAGAATCACAACGGCATTATTGCCGGTATTGTCCGTATAGGTCCACTCTTCGGGCAGTACAACCGCTTCTTTCTCAATTAATACTGTGATATCCTGATCACCGCCGTTGGAAGTGACGGAAATCAGCCCGCCCCCCTGTTCTCCGCTCAATTGACTTCGGTCTGCATCAACGGTAATGGTCGCCGGGCCGGAACCGCTTGCAGGAGCGACAGCCGTGATCCAGGGTTCATCCGGATTTTCTACAACATTCCAGGTCAATGTGCCTGTGCCGCTGTTGTCAATCTGAAAGGTTAATTGCTCGGTATCGGTTCCAAAATCAAGGGTCAATGGAGATACGGAGAGTATCGGCTCCGTGGACACTCCAATGGTGAAAGGATCATGGCTTAAATCATAAGGCGATCCATCCGCTGCATCCGCGATCTTGAGAACACAATTTTCAGAAGGTGTATCCGGAATCGTCCAAAGGCAGGAACCGGTGTTATTATAATTGGATGCAACTGGGGGATCTATCCAGTTGCTGCCGCCGTCTGTTGAATACCAGATATTCACTTCTGTTGGATTGAAAATCGTACCGGTGGTCCAGGTAATTTCTTGTATACTTCCCGGTGCCCAGACTTCACCTCCATTGGGCGCATTGATGCTGATCCATGAAAGACTCATCAAAAACTGGGCGCTGACTTCATCTGAATATGCCGAACTTCCATGTTCGTTAAATGCTTTCACTCGAAAATGATGGGTCATATTTAAGGTTGGATTATCCATCTGAAAAGAGGTGATATTGGAATTGAGCGTCGCCAAAGTTGTCCAGGAAAGAGGATAGGTCTGAACCGTATAATGCTCGAGAACAAATCCCTCTTCATCACTGGAATTGTCCTGCCAAAGAATATGAAATTGATCGGTCAGAACATGCACCCGTAAATTCGACGGCGGATCAGGGGGCGGAGATGAGATGCCATCGCATGAAAAAGCAGCTTTTGCTGTCCAGGTATCCGTTTCGATAAAAGAGCCGGTTAGGGGCATGCTGCACAGTCCTGAGAGACCTGTGAATGTCAATTCCACCGTCGCACCCTCGTAAGTGCTTCCATAAGGCGTACCCGATCCGCTTGATTGGAAATCCAGATCAAGGTCAATGCATATGCTCTTGCCGGGTGTAAATCCTGAAAAATCGACTTCGAGCACCCTGTCTTCAGAGGTTTTTTGAATATCCGTGATTTCCGATGATGCACCATCACAACAAAATGCCAAAAATGAATCAATATCCACATTAACACCCGTAAAATCGATACGGGCGTGGGTCAATTGATGGGCTTGTGCAAAATATGAATCATATGAAATCATAATGTAATTCGATCCTTCACCACACATGTCTATTGTGACAATTCCTGACAGGCCAGTGCCTGTACTGCCGCCGATCGGCGTGACATCGTCTATATTCACTTCCCGCATCGAACCGGTTATCGACGGATCCCCAAAAATACGAACTCTGACATGATTGATCGTATAACCGGAAAGATCGCCAAACTTATCGGCATTGATGCCCTTCCATCCACTGATCAAAGAATGATACACTCCCTGCCCGCCCACAAGTTCTCTCAGCCATACTTCCTGAGCATCGGAATGACGGGTTGCATTTAACAAAATCTGAACCGATGCTTCCCCGCTGCTGAAACCGGCAGCGTGAATGTTGGCTGTGACACCCGTAATGTTTTGCCATTGAAGATCTGAGCTGACAACTGGTGAAACGACATCAACCAGCCAGTAAGATGCTCCTGCATAGAAATTACCGGGAAGAATAAAGTTAGAAGCATAAACCGACAGTGACCCCATATTATCACCCACGGGATCGCTTCCCGCTGTTCCCGGATATTGAGTTGCATCATCCCATTCTATTGTAAAAGGATTGGTATAAATCGTCGGATAGGTTTCATAAGCGTATATGCCCTCCATGGTCCAGCCCTGATCCGAGCCATCATCAAAATCAAATGCATCAGGGATATCAGCAGGATCAGAACTGGAGTGAAGCGCCCCAATTTCCTGAATATCGGCGCTCCATTCACCGGTTCCAGGACCCGGCTGTTTGTTGGGCTGAATTCGAATAAAAGAGACTGTGGCATCGGCCGCGATCCCAAAATCATCCAGATCGATGGCCTGTGTGCCGGAATAATCAATCATGGCTGTTAATCCCGCTGCAGTGCCGGTTGTACTCACAGCCACGCCATAGGTATCGCTGGTACCATATTCAAACACCACAAAATCATCACCGGATTCATTCACAATGACATTATCCGTGAACCGGATATCCGCCAGTGCCTGGTTCCCGCCAGCGATCACCCAGCTGTTTAGATTAATGTCTGTGAGCGCGTCATGGACGCTGGGAGCGCCATTGGGAAGCAATCCCGCTCCCGCTGGCGGATCCCCCGCTTCAGAAGCTGCATCAGCAAAAGCCTCTTCATTTGGAAAATCATACCCGCCAAAAGAATATTGGGCATAAATGGTGTTGTAAAAATAGAGACACATCAATACATACCAAAATCGATTTATCTTAAAAATTCGATTGTGCATGGTGACACCTCCTGCTTATCGATACAGCCATTGAGGAATCATTAAAGATGCCAATATACAATAATTGCAGATGGAATTATAGAAGGAGCATATAATCTCAGGGATATAGATTTATCACACTTCATTAAGATGAAGTCAAAGATAGAGACCGAATCCGTTTGTTTCCCCATTGTTGTAAACGATTGAAATAGTTGTTTTATAATTCATCTGGATATTAATCATTTTCACCATGATTGTCAAGTTAATATTCAATCGTTATTTTTTCATCGAACAATGCGGTTTTAAAATTTCAATATGAATCAACAGACAAACAATTAATTTCAGTGTTTATTAAAAAATGACTGTAATATGAAAGTATTCACATTCAGGATGGACGCACGCTTATTAAAAGCATGGCAAAAGCAGGAATACAAATCCGTTTGCAGGTAATTATAATCAATCCGGTGGCCGGCTCGTATCCAGATTTTTCATATAAAGGCCAATTTTTTTTGAATGTTTATCATCGATCAGGATGGAAACCAGATAGGGGCCCGGAATCAGCGGGAGCTGAACCTGATCGGAATAATATTTATCCTTTTTATATGCGTGCTTGTTTTCCCGCTGAAATGTTTTTTTCTTTTCCTGACGAATCACCTCACGCATGTCTTCATCGAAAACAACCACCGTCAGATCATAATCAAATTGATAGACATCTCCGGATTTCTCGTAACCCAGCTCTTTAATCGGAACCGAATAATTGAATTTTAACAGTCCATCTTCGGTAAAAAAACGATTTTCCTTCAGCTTCAACGGATCGGCGTCATATTCGTAATGATAGCGAAACTCGGGATTGCTGATGTAAGTGGAAATCACATAATCAATATCGTCTTTATATGAATAATAACTCAAAGAACCCGGCTGAATCGCATCATAATAGATATTGGTTTCATAAAGTTTTACAATAAAATCCACATGATATTTATAATAGGACCATTCCTCCGTATGCCAGCCGTGAATGGTTTGAAACTGGGGAGGGCCGTATTTGATGTAAAGCTCTCCCCGGGCATCCCAGGGTGCGTTGGACCAGCCGCTTCGCTGATACATATCCTTCTTGTACTTGAGATGCCGATAATCCCATGTTTCTGAAAAATGAGCGTATGCGTAATTAACCCGACGCTTAAATTCATCGAAAGCCTCATTCTTCTGGGTTGTCGGTGTAGGGTCCAGTTTCTTCCAGTACTTGCGCAGCCATTCTGACCGGTCATACCCGGATAGGCGGTGATACATTTCAAATTCATCCGTAGAGAGAATCGTCCACATGCCAAAATCAATCAATTCATCGGGTGTCCATCTCTTCTGGTTTTTCAGCATGGACTTATATTGACGATGCCGCTTTGTATAGAATGTAGGTAAAACACCGGACCAGTCCCAGGTCTTCTCCTCCTTCTTCTGACTCTTTTCTTCAAATCTTCCGGCTGATGCGGTCACTTCAAATGCGGTCCGTTTCTGAGATTTGGCTGCGATTGAGGGAGCTGTTTCGACATTTCGGCCTTCCATATCCTGAATCAATGGTGAGACCAGATCATAATAATCGGGATTCTCAGCCATTTCCTTCAGCACTGGCCGTGCTTTTTTGTCTCTGATTTTCCCCAAAGCAATAGCCGCCTGTTGACGGATTTGCCGGTGATTTTCCTCTAACTTTTCATAAAGAAAATCACGAAATTCTTCTTTACCGGATTCAACAAAACGAGCGGCCATTCCGATCTGATGGACGATAGCGTCATCCGTCCACGTGCTTTTGGGAAAGGTCTGTATCAACTCATCATATGCCAGGAATGGTTGAATATCATTCGGCATTTTCTTCTCAAGGCAGTAAGCCAGCCAAAAAAAAGCGTCATCTTCATCTTTATGGTCGGGATATTCGTGAATAAATTCTTCATAAAGCATGATCGCTTCATCCCATAACTGAGCCACGGTTTTCTTTTTGGCTTTTTGAAACAGGGCCGTTCCGTCATCAGCCCATCCAGGATTCTGACTCAGAAGGATCCATCCGAAAAAACAGGCGATGAGTGCCGGCTGGCTTCGTTTCCATAAATGATGATTAACAATGCTTCGTAACATATTTCCTCCTTTTCAAGCTCATGCCTGTTGAGAGGCTGCAGGCAACCGCTGCTTCAGCATGTTCACTCTGAAAAGCAGATCCAAATCAACGATTGTCTGCCTGATTTGCCGTACAATCCCTGAATGATCTTCATTTCCCCCGTTGGTCATTTCCAGAAGCATGATTTCCAGTTCATTCAAATAATGCTGTAAACGGCTGTCCGCTATAGAACCATTGAACTCCTGAATGATGTTTATTTTCCGGAGCAGCTGTTCCGCCTGATCATAAGTCATGTTCCAGTCCTGAATTGCCACATCGCCATTTTGAGGCAGATTCATCATGTCCAGCAGCCAAATTTCGGATTCATGGAAAAATGTGCGGATTTGCCGGCTTGTGTTCGGAGAGATCCGGACAACAGTGGCCGGCAAGCGGGAGACATCCGATGGTTGATTAAATACAATCCAGCCGATTAAAACACCAGCCGTCAGTAAAGCGGCTCCCTGTGAAAACAGCATCACCGGAGAGGGATGGAATAAAAAAGATAAAATCCATGAATTTCCAGCTGGCTTTGAATGAGGGCTAAAATGCCTACTCAATGTCTGATGATATTCCTTGAGCAAATAAACGGGCGGTTTTCGCCGTTCGTGATGCGTCAGAACCTGATCGATTTGATTAAAATCTTTAAGAAAAGAACGGCAAATGCTGCATTGCCTGATATGTGTTTCCAGCGTTTTTCTTTCATGTCTGGACAACTTTCCATCGACCAGCTCAATGATCTGTTTGGATTTCGAACACGTTCTTTCCATAGGAACCGCCTTTGATCAAATCATAATAAAATTCAATACCACTTTCACATCCCTGTACTGTCCGATTTTCATTAATTGTCCTTCAAACGTCTTCTATAACAAGGTGCTTCCGCATATACTGTATGGCCCGAAACAGATGCGTTCGGACCGTCACAGGAGAGCAATCCATAATTTCCGCAATTTCTTCCGTGGTCCTCTGATGAAAATATTTCAATATAACGGCTGCTTTCTGATTTTCTGACACATGGGAAAGACAGGCTTCGATCTGATTCCGCAACTCTTTCCGCTCAATGGAGTTTCCAGCGGATTGAAAAGATGCTTCATCCGGTAAAAACCGGCTCGCCGAATCCGGGGAATCGAAATCCCAAATCATCTCTTTGTGATGCCGGCGTTTAAAATCCAGAGCCCGGTTCACGGCAATCCGATACAACCAGGTCGAAAATTTTGACCGGCCTTCAAACTGATGCAGCCTCTGGAACGCCTTGATGAATACATCCTGTGCCAGATCTCTGGCATCTTCATAATTCCCAATAAAATCATAAATAAGATACAAAATCGCATCCTGATACGCCGTGACCAGCCGGCCAAATGCGGCAGAATCTCCCGCTTTGGCCTTTTGGATCCACCGCGCTTCAGAAAATGCCATACTTGCTCTCCCGAATAACATCTTTTTAGCAATATTTGGACGGAAATGGCAGATATAGTGTTGACATCAAATAAGGGTAAAACCGCTCATTCGAAAAGAACTTAAAAATAATGATCCCTGTTAATCCTTACTATCCCCTTCAACGCCTTTGACCTTCTGTACTCTCTGTTTTCTCATGCTCCGTTTCAGCTTTGCAACCAACGATCCTGCGTCCCAACAACTCCACGACTCTTTTCTCTCCGTTTCTCCGATTCACCGTTTCTTTGTTTTATACCCTATACCTTATACCCTATACCTCATTTGTCTTTATTTATTTCTTGTTTCTTTTTTCTTTCTTGGCTCTTGTCTCTTCTCTCCGTTTCAGCCTCTCAACCAACAATCCCGCGACACTAAGGCTCTATGACTCAAGGACTCGATAACCCTACGTCTCGGACTTTCGAAGCAGGCACTCACATCCTGTTGCCAAAAATTCACGAAACCATGGGAGGTTTGGGAAACGAATAAGCGGCCAGCCAAACCGTGCACGATAAACCGGACGGATTATAAAACATTCAAACAGGTCCGGTTTAAATCTGAATTCTCTCAGGAATTTTATAAAATTATGGATACTCAATCCAATTTGATAATTCTCGATGGTGTTCTCAACAACAATCTCCCGTTCATGAAAAATCCTGCCAAGCCACCGGATTTTCCAGGCTGGCAATAATTGAAGATACGGCAGATATCTTAAAAACGATTTTCCATTCTGATGATGTCCCCCGAAAGGAGAAAATCTCGGAGGAAATGTCAGATATAGGTATCCATACGGATTTAACAGTGTCTGAATATTGCTGAAAACAGCCTCGCGATCTGCAATATGTTCAATCACATCCCGCATCACAATCAGATCAAAGCCATCAACGAATCGCTCACTGATTCCGGTATCCGTGATATCTCCTGTCTGTACATCCAGATCCGGATTCATTTTTTTCGCCAGCTCGATCCGATTGGACATCAGGTCAATCCCTGTCACAGTAACTCCCAGCCGGGATAAAACATGAATAAAACCGGCTTCTGCGCACCCGACTTCTAAAATTCGGAAATTTCGCCATCCTGAAATATGCCGGTCAAAATAGGGAATCAGGTAATTTTCTGTATGCTTTTGCTGCTCGAAAAAATGTTTCTCCGCCAACTGATCTCTCCGTGTAAATCGTCAAACAAGTGTCTCCTCAAACCATGTTCAACAATAATACCATTTTTAATTAACAATTTTTCACTCTTTTGTTTTTGGTCCTGAAAGCACCCTGAATTCTTACCTCTCTTTTCTCTTGAAATAACGCTACGACTCTATTCCGGGGTATGGGAGGCCATATACCTTATACCGTATACCTAGCAAGTTCAATCTGCGACACTACGACTCTATGACCCTAGGACTCAAGGACGTTTTTTCTCGTCTCTTTTCTTTCTTGTCTCTTGAATCTTGTTTCTTCTCTCCGCTTCAGTGTCCTAAGACAAGAATAACAAAATCCTGATAAAATTCCAATAATTTTATTTGATAATGCATAAATATTAAAAGCAAGCAAATAGAAAACGGGAAATTTTAATTGCATTCATACCATGAAAATGCTTATATTTAAGGCTGATTTTTGAATTTGATCTATTCATAAATATGGAGGGTTCTAATGATAAGTAACTTTTTTAAGCTTGTCCTTGGTTGCGTACTCCTTTCTCTTTTATTTGCATGGATTTTATTTAGAGTGATTATGACAGGCGACTTATTTTTGCTTGTCCCCTTGAGTGCACTCCTTTCTCTTTTATTCGCATGGATTTTCTTTAGACAATTGATGAAAGAGAGCGAAGGAACCGAAACCATGGTCGAAATCGCCCAACATGTTCGGGAAGGTGCCATGGCTTATCTCACACGCCAATATAAAGTTGTAGGACTCGTGTTTATTGTTTTGCTCATACTCTTAACAATTCTTGCTTATTTTGGCGTGCAAAATCCATTTGTGCCCATCGCGTTCTTGACCGGAGGTTTTTTCTCAGGTCTATGCGGATTTCTTGGCATGAAAACCGCGACCTATGCTTCAGCCAGAACCGCTCAAGGCGCTTCTGAATCATTGAATAAGGGACTAAAAATTGCGTTTCGCAGTGGTGCTGTCATGGGATTAGTGGTTGTCGGATTCGCAGTCCTGGATATCTCACTCTGGTATTTAATTCTAACCAGGTGGGTATATACTGCCCACAACATGGCAAATGGATTATCCTTTTTAGGATTGGACCTGGTACATGCCGGAATTAATGAACATGAAAAGTTAATTGAAATTACTGCGACAATGTTAACCTTTGGAATGGGCGCGTCCACACAAGCGCTTTTCGCTCGTGTCGGTGGTGGTATTTACACCAAAGCAGCGGATGTCGGTGCTGATTTGGTAGGGAAGGTAGAAGCAGGTATTCCAGAAGATGATCCTCGCAATCCAGCGACCATCGCGGACAATGTGGGAGACAATGTCGGTGATGTCGCAGGCATGGGCGCGGATCTTTATGAATCTTATGCTGGATCTATCCTCGCGACTGCAACGCTTGGAGCTGCCCTTCCATTATCGACCGGTATCAATCAAGTCACAGCGGTCTTGGCTCCAATGTATATCGCGGCCATTGGCATTATCTTGTCAATTCTCGGGATATTCATGGTACGTACCAAAGAAGACGCCAACCAAAAGAGTTTGCTAAAAGCTCTGTTATTGGGAACGGGTGGAAGCTCGGTCCTCATTCTCATAGTCATGGCAGGGATGGCCCAGATAGGATGGGTGACTTGGGGTATTTTTGGATCGGTCGTTGCCGGATTATCAGCAGGTGTGATTATTGGACAGGGAACTGAGTATTTCACCTCTGATGAATATAAACCGACACGAGGCATCGCACAGCAAGCACTTCAAGGTCCAGCCACTGCGATTATTGACGGCATGGCTGTAGGCATGTTCTCCACCTGGATTCCTGTCGTTACCATCGTGGTTGGTATTATTGCCGCGTTTGCTTCAGCAGGTGGATTCAGTAATTTCGCAATGGGTGTCTATGGAATCGGTTTCGCGGCTGTTGGAATGCTATCCACTCTGGGTATCACTTTAGCAACCGACGCATTTGGACCCATCGCCGATAACGCGGGTGGAAATGCCGAAATGGCGGAACTGCCCTCAGAAGTGCGTGAACGAACCGACGCTTTGGATATGCTGGGAAATACCACTGCAGCCACAGGCAAAGGTTTTGCAATTGGTTCCGCGGCATTGACCGCTATGGCGCTTCTTGCCGCATACATTGAAGAAGTCAAGCTCTGGCTAGGTAAATTACCCGCAAAAGGGGAAGCTTTTCTTGCCTCGACTGGCCTTGAAAAACTCACTGATGCAGAAATTCATCACTTTATTGAATATTTCAATCTCTCACTCTTTAATCCAATGCTTCTGGCAGGGATTTTTCTGGGCGCGATGATGGCCTTTGTTTTCTGCGCCATGACCATGAAGGCAGTGGGGCGTGCTGCTGGCGCCATGGTCGAGGAAGTGCGACGTCAATTCAAAGAAATGCCCGGAATTATAAAAGGCACAACCAAACCAGAATACGCCAAATGCGTGGCTATCTCAACAGCCGGAGCTCAACGTGAGATGATAGTACCCTCCCTTTTAGCCATTATTGTTCCAGTATTGGTTGGTGTGATTCTGGGTGTGGCAGGTGTTGTTGGTTTGCTCGCAGGTGGATTAACCACTGGTTTTACATTGGCTTGTATGCTTAACAATGCTGGTGGCGCCTGGGACAATGCAAAAAAATATATCGAAAAGGGACATCACGGAGGCAAAGGCAGCGATGCGCATAAAGCCAGTGTGGTTGGCGATACTGTCGGAGATCCATTCAAAGACACCTCCGGTCCTTCGCTGAATATTTTAATTAAATTGATGTCCATGGTTTCCGTGGTCATGACCGGATTAACTGTCGCCTTTTCGATCTTTTAATCATTATTGAATGACGGATAAACAGGGGCTGTATCATAAGTCGATTTTTTGAGACAAAATATTGGATTTACGTCTAAAAAATCGTCCATTTTAGGGCTTTTGATACAGCCCCTGTTTGGATACCGCAGTCAAATTTCGTATCTTTGGATGATCCGGGATAACAATTCTCCGGTTGAGTCCTGCCTCCTCAATCAAAATAAGAAGCGTCTGTTGAGGGAGTGGATACTCCCGGGATATTGATATTGAAAAATCCATGACATTACAATCATACACAGCATTCGCGGACATAATGGTCAATAAAATCCTGTTCAATTATTCAGTGTATCGACCCATTATCACCCTTTTAAATTCATATGAAAAATCAGGATGAAAAATTATCTCTGGAACTGCATGCCCCGGCCGGATCGTGGGAATCGCTTCATGCCGCCATTGAGGCAGGAGCGGATTCTGTCTATTTCGGTGTCCAGCCGCTGAATATGCGGATCCGCACTGCCAAACCATTCCATCCGCCAGATATCCCGGAAATCGCAAAGATCTGCCATGACCGGAATGTCCGCTCCTGCATTGCTCTCAATACGCTGGTTTATGATCATGAATTGTCTTTATTGGAAGAACTCTGCCAAACTGCAAAAGAAGCCGGTATTTCAGCCGTCATCGCTTCAGATATAGCCGCCATCGAAACCGCCCGCAATCTGGATCTTGAAGTACATATTTCAACCCAGATGAATATATCCAATCTTGCAGCAGTACGTTTTTTCGCCCAGTTTGCCGACGTACTGGTTCTGGCGCGTGAATTGAGCCTTCCTCAGATCACATGGATTTGTGATTCTATAAAAAAAGAAAAAATTTACGGACCCGGCGGCCGACTGGTGCGTATTGAACTGTTTGTACATGGCGCCCTGTGCGTGGCCGTATCAGGCAAGTGCACTATGAGTCTGGCACTCACGGGTCATTCCGCTAATCGGGGTGATTGTTTTCAAATATGCAGGCGGACGTATCGGGTGACTGATACCGAAACCGGTCAGGAGCTGGATATTGACAATCACTATATCATGTCTCCCAAGGATTTATGCACGATAGGCATCATGGATCAGTTGATCACGGCCGGTGTGTCGGTGTTTAAAATCGAAGGTCGTGCCCGCCCGGCGGATTATGTATATCATACCACCCGTGTCTACCGTCAGGCCATCGACAGTGTGATGCAAGGAAATTATTATAAAGAGAAAATAAATACCTGGATCGAAGAGCTGAAAAGTGTATTCAACCGGGGATTTTGGGAAAACGGGTATTATCTGGGGAAACCTCTGGGAGAATGGAGTGGTGCTTACGGCTCACGGGCATCCAGACAGAAAATTCACGTAGGCAAAGTATTGAATTATTATCGGAAATCAGGAATCGTGCATATTCGGATTCTCAGCGATCAAATCCGTGAATACGAAACCGTGGCCATTATCGGTTCAACCACCGGCTATGTGGAATTTGAGCTGAACAGCCTGTACGTTCAAGATCAGCCCGCAAAAATTGTAAAAAAGGAGGAAGACGCCACATTTCCATGCCCGGAAAAAGTCCGCCCCAATGATCAGGTATATGTCATTCGTAATCGAACCGACTGGCAATCCTGATCGCATTGTCCGGTGAACAGTCAAAACAGTCAAAAATTCATTGGCATTTCTTCACTTTGATTTGTATGTTCACATGCATATAAAAATCTTAAATCAGGAGATTTTATGAATATCTATGCTGTCATCATTGTCTCCGCTCTGATGATCGATTACCTGCTGTCTTTCATTGCGGATTGTTTAAACCTTAAACATCTCAGCGGTGAATTGCCGACAGAATTTGAAGACATCTATGACAAGGATCAATATCAGAAATCCCAGGCGTATACACGGATGAATACTAAATTTGGATTTATAACTTCCACATTCAGTCTGGCTGTGACTCTGATTTTCTGGTTTTCCGGTGGATTTAACTGGCTGGACCTGATCGTTCGATCCTGGGACCTGCCCTTTATATGGACAGGGCTCTGTTATGTGGGTATCCTGATGGGATTTCGTTTTATTGTGGGTCTGCCTTTCAGCATTTACAGCACATTCGTAATCGAAGAAAAATTTGGATTTAATAAAACCACTCCGAAAACCTTTATTCTGGATATCATCAAGGGTTTGGCTCTGTCGCTGATCATCGGCAGTCCGATATTCGCAGCCGTCCTGGCATTCTTTCAATATGCCGGTTCCATGGCCTGGCTTTACTGCTGGATAGTGGCAACAATTTTCAACCTGATTCTTCAGTATGTTGCTCCCACCTGGATTATGCCTTTATTCAACAAATTCGAACCCCTGGAAAACGGTGAACTCAAAGATAAAATTCTTGGCTATGCAGAAAAAGTGAAATATTCTCTGGCAGGGGTGTTTGTCATGGACGGATCTCGACGTTCCACCAAATCCAACGCGTTTTTTACAGGATTCGGCCGACATAAACGCATCGCACTTTTCGACACCCTGATTGAAAAGCACTCGACAGATGAACTGCTGACCATTCTGGCCCACGAAATCGGACATTATAAAAAGAAGCATGTTTTGATCGGCATGGCAATCAGTATTGTGCATATGGGAATTATTTTTTATCTGCTGTCTCTCTTTCTGACGCAGCAAGCCCTGTTCGATGCATTTCTCATGGATACCATGTCGATCTATACCGGATTTCTCTTCTTCGGCATGCTCTATTCGCCGGTAGAGATGTGTCTTTCCATTGTCATGAGCATGGTCTCCCGCCGTCACGAATATCAGGCGGACCGATTTGCCGTAAGCACCACGAATCTGCCGGAAGCGTTTATCACTGCATTGAAAACATTGTCCGTACACAATCTGTCGAACTTACGGCCGCATCCATTTTATGTATTTTTAAATTATTCCCATCCCACGGTTCTTCAGCGGATACGGGAAATTCGCAATAGACAATCCGGGCAAACACTTCCCTAAAGCAAATTGTACCGGATGGAATAATAGGCATTTATGAAATTTCAATTGACAATGCCATAATTTCAGGGTAATATATAAACAACAATAGAAAACTGGATCATCTTATGAATCCCAAAAACATGGGCATTCTCATTATCTGGACACTGTTCTCTCTGTTGATTCAACAATGCACCTACCCCACTCATTCAGCAGGCCCGTCCGGTCGTCGGGTCTTTTATGGCAAAGCGTCTTATTACGGTAAAAAATTTCACGGCAGAAAAACCGCCAGCGGAGAAATCTACAACATGTATGCGCTCACTGCCGCGCACCGGAGCCTGCCATTCGGAACCGTGTGCCGGGTGACCAATCAGAGCAATAAAAAAAGTGTCATTGTGCGCATCAATGACCGGGGGCCTTTTGTACACGGCAGGATTCTGGATCTCTCTTTCAAGGCAGCCGATGTACTTGCAGGTCTCAATCAGGGCATTATACCTGTAAAAATTGAAATCCTGAAATGGGGTCCGGAGAAAAAATAATGTTCATTTGTAACGATTGATCATTCAATTATTCCGGAATGAGTGTAAAAAGTAAAATTTGATTGCCTCATTCATGCTGTCCAAATAAAAAAAACAGAATAATTCTTACAATCTGTTTTATTTATTTTGAATTGTGATATGGATTTTTCTTGATTCATCCAATAATTTTACTATATTTAAAATTATGACTGTATCAAAACGTAAAAAAGAGCATATCAATATCACGCTGACTCAGGACGTGCGCTTTAAAACAAAAACCACGGGATTCGAACAATTCGATTTTATACACTGTGCCCTTCCCGAGCTGGATTTTGACGAAGTGACGACAGAGACGGAATTCTTAGGCAGGCCGCTTTCATTTCCCATGCTGATCTCAGCAATGACAGGCGGATTTGACGGCGCTCTTGAAATTAATCGGATACTTGCCGAAGCTGCACAGGAAAAACAGGTTGCTCTGGGCATTGGAAGTCAACGCCAGGCCATTGAAGACGACACCCACCTCGAAACCTATAAAATCGTGCGAAAAACTGCACCGGATGCCGTTATTATCGGCAATATAGGAGCGGAAGAGGTCACTGGAGAGGTTAATGTCGATCTATATCAAAAATTAGTAGATTCCATTGAAGCTGATGCACTGGCCGTCCATCTCAATCCCCTTCAGGAAATCTTGCAGCCTGAAGGCAACGGACATTTCAAAGGCGTATTGAAGGGAATCGAAACATTGGCCAAGAAGCTGAAAATTCCCATTATCGCGAAAGAAATCGGTTGCGGTTTGTCTCTCGAAACCGCCTGGAAATTAAAGAACGCGGGTGTCAAAATTCTGGATATCGCAGGCGCTGGCGGAACATCATGGGCGGGTATTGAATATCACCGTGGAGCGAATGCACAGCTCGCTCAAAACTTTTGGGATTGGGGCATTCCAACGGCCGATTCTCTGCAGATGGTTTCAAAAATCAGTCGTCTTACACTTATTGCATCCGGAGGGATCGACGGCGGATTAACCATGGCAAAAGCGCTGGCTCTAAAAGCCAAAATCTGCGGCGCTGCCAGACCGTTTCTCGCCGCAGCCGAATCACGGGGTGTGAAAGGGCTGACTGAAATGCTGGATAACTGGAAAGAAGAATTACGGATGGTTATGTTTTTAACCGGATGCCGGTCATTAAAAGAGATGACCAAAAGAGATATTATCTACCAGCCCACTCGAATAATTGATTCGAATCAATAGATCTTCATATATGCATCCATCCGAGCGCATTGAAATACTGCAACAGCACATTGAAAACAGTATTGAAAATCTGTTCAAGAATCGCAAACCTGACGGCCTTTATCAACCCATGGCCCATCTCCTGCGTTCCGGAGGTAAACGGATTCGTCCGATACTGTTATTGCTCTCTGCTGAAGCCGTGGGAGGGGATTTCAACACATGCCTTCCAGCAGCAGTAGCTATTGAACTGTTGCATACATTTACGTTGGTTCACGATGACATTATGGATCATGATAATATGCGCCGCGGACAGCCCACAGTTCATGTGCAATGGGACGAGCCCACAGCCATACTGGCCGGAGACGGTCTCGTTACACTCGCTTACCAGATCCTGCTGAAAACAGAACATCCTAAACTTATATCCGTCACAAAATTGTTTACTGAAGGTCTTCTGATATTATGTGAAGGCCAGGCTCTCGACAAAATCTTTGAAAATCAGAAATCAGTGACCATGGATGAATACATGGACATGATTCATAAAAAGACAGCCAAATTGCTTGAAGTTACCTGTGTTATGGGATCCATACTGGGAAATGGGAATGCCACTGAAATTGAGAGCCTGAAACAATTTGCGCAGGAGCTGGGAATTGCTTTTCAAATTCAGGACGATCTATTGGATCTCATTTCAGAGGAAACTGTTTTCGGTAAGCCCAGGGGCAGTGATTTGATCCAGAAAAAACAAACCTATTTAACCATTCATTTTAATCAGAATGCGACATCGGCACAAAAAGAATCGTATCACCGGTTATCTCAAAAAAAACATCTGTCCGAAGAAGACATCCAGGCTGTTCAGCTCCTTTTTAAAGAGACCGGCACCTTGCAGAATACACAAAACGTTATCACACAGGGCGTTGATCGTGCAATTTTTAATCTCTCAAAATTAAACACCGGAGAACCCAGAGACATTCTGAAATCTCTGGCCATGAGAATCAGAGACCGTGTTATGTAAATCAGGTGGGTGCAAATCAATAAAAATCAGCCATTCCTATATCAAGAATGGCTTTTTTATACTTGATTTTTATAGAAATATTTAATAATATATCTGTTTGATTAAAAAGGGACATGATGATCCAAAAAACATTGACCATACATAACAAACTTGGACTTCATGCACGGCCTGCTTCCGAATTTGTCCAGCTGGCCGCTAACTATCAGTCAAACGTCATGCTTATTAAAGACGATTTTGAGGTCAATGGCAAATCTATTTTAAGTGTTTTAATGCTTGCTGCTGAAAAAGGAAGTGTGATTACAATTAAGGCAGATGGCCCGGACGAAAATAATGCAATAAAAATCCTGGGCGAATTTTTGCAGGGTAAAATGGACGAAATCCAGTAAAACCGAATCAAAGGAGAATTACATGAGTTTATATTATTTCACTTCGGAATCTGTGACTGAAGGACATCCCGATAAAATGGCGGATCAAATATCAGATGCTGTATTAGATGCAGTTTTTCAGGACGATCCGTATGGTCGTGTGGCTTGTGAAACTTTTTTAACCACCGGACTGGTGATTGTCGGCGGAGAAATTACAACAGAAACATATATAGAAATTCACGAGCTCGTCAGAAATGTCATTCGGGATATCGGGTACACAAATCCACACTATGGATTTGATTATGAAAGTTGCTCGGTTTTAAACGCAATTCAAAAACAATCTCCTGATATTGCCATGGGTGTGGATCGCGAAGGCGCCGGTGATCAGGGATTGATGTTCGGATTCGCCACAAAGGAGACCGAGGAATTAATGCCCCTACCCATTACCCTGGCTCATAAATTAACATTACAATTATCCCAGGTACGAAAAGAAAAAGTCCTGCCTTATTTAAGGCCTGACGGCAAAAGCCAGGTTTCCGTCCTTTATGATGGAAACAAGGCGGTAAAGGTTAATTCTGTCGTCATTGCAGCTCAGCATGACCCGGACATTGATATGGATAAAATGCGCCAGGATATTATCACTCATGTGATTAAACCGGTGATTCCTGCAACATTGTATGATGAAAATGATATCAATTTTTTCATTAATCCAACCGGTCGTTTTGTTATCGGCGGACCGCATGGCGATACGGGTCTGACCGGAAGAAAAATCATCGTGGATACTTATGGCGGATATGGCAGTCATGGCGGCGGTGCATTCTCCGGAAAAGATCCCACAAAAGTGGATCGGTCCGCGTCTTATGCGGCAAGATGGGTAGCAAAAAATATTGTTGCTGCGGACCTGGCATATGAATGTAAAATACAGCTCGCCTATGCGATCGGCGTTGCAGAGCCGGTCTCTATCCTGGTGGACACCAATGGAACCGGCAAAATTCCAGATGAAGAAATCGAGAAAAAAGTCAGAAAAGTATTTGATTTAACACCCAAAGGCATGATCGAACAATTGGATCTGAGACGTCCTATCTATCGCCAGACTTCTGCTTACGGTCATTTCGGCCGAAATGAAAGTGATTTTACCTGGGAAAAAACAACACGCGCAGAAGATTTGAAAAAAGCTTAATGCGTTGAACCTTTTAGTTGGAAAAGGTGGACATTATGGAAAATACCGATATGGCGGATATCATGAATAAAACAATAGTCAAAGGCAGCATCATGAATTATAAAATCAAAGACATCGAACTGGCAGACTTTGGACGCAAAGAAATGCAAATCGCTGAACACGAAATGCCGGGATTAATGTCCATTCGAGAAAAATATGCGCCAGAGCAGCCCTTAAGTGGCGCACGCATTATGGGTTCTCTGCATATGACGATTCAAACCGCTGTCCTCATTGAAACACTCGCTGCTTTGGGTGCGGATGTGCGATGGGCGTCCTGCAATATATTTTCCACGCAGGATCATGCAGCTGCGGCTATCGTCCAAACAGGCATTCCTGTGTTTGCTTACAAAGGCGAATCACTGGAAGAGTATTGGGAATATACTAACCGTGCCATGACATGGCCGGACGGTAAAGGTCCGCACATGGTGGTGGATGACGGTGGTGATGCCACCTTGCTGATTCATAAAGGTTATGAGCTGGAAACCGGTGATAACTGGGTAAACACGCCTTCAGAAACCCGGGAAATTCAAATCATCAAGGATCTGCTGAAAAAGATACATCAGGAAGATCCGGACCGATGGCGCCGCATTGTCAGCGAATGGAAAGGTGTATCCGAAGAAACCACAACAGGCGTTCATCGTTTATATCAGCGTATGGAAAATAATACTCTGCTGGTACCGGCAATCAATGTGAATGATTCTGTTACAAAATCCAAATTTGACAATTTATACGGGTGCCGTGAATCACTCGCTGACGGAATAAAACGAGCCACGGATGTCATGATCGCAGGCAAGGTAGCTGTGATTTGCGGATATGGCGATGTAGGCAAAGGATCTGCGCAGTCATTGCGCGGCATGGGAGCACGCGTACTGATCACCGAAATCGATCCGATTTGTGCACTTCAGGCAGCTATGGCCGGATATGAAGTCACCACACTCGAAGACGCACTAAAAATCGGAGATATTTACGTCACAGCCACCGGGAACAGAGATGTCATCCGGATTGAACATATGGCTAAAATGAAAGACCGGGCAATCGTATGTAATATCGGACACTTCGACAATGAAATCCAGGTCGAGAAACTGGACACTTATCCGGGAATAAAAAAGACCAATATCAAACCACAAGTAGATATGTATCACTTTCCGGAAGGTCACAACATTTTTCTGCTGGCGGAAGGGCGGTTGGTCAATCTTGGCTGCGCTACCGGTCATCCGTCTTTTGTCATGTCAAATTCATTCTCGAACCAGACACTGGCACAGATAGATCTGTGGAAAAACCGGGATCGCTATGAAAAAATGGTTTATTGCCTGCCGAAAAAACTGGATGAGGAAGTTGCGCGTCTGCATCTTGAAAAGATTGGAGTCAAACTCACCAAAATGACAAAAGAACAGGCTGAGTATATTGGTGTCCCTCTTGAAGGACCTTATAAACCCGAGCATTACCGGTATTGAACACGATATGCCTCCCTGAGCGTTCAACATACCGGGGTGGCTGTTTTTCCTTAATCCATCTGACTTGAATTTTTTTTACAGCGCCATGTCCATAAAAATCACACCCCTGGCAGCAGAATCCATGGGAACCCGGTCCATGGCCACGTTTGTGGAATGCGGTAAATTTCGCATATTGGTCGATCCGGGTGCCAGCGTGGCAGGAGTACGCTATCACCTGCCGCCGCATCCGCTTGAAAAATGGCGTCTTCAAAAACATCTTGAGCGCATTCACCTTTATATGCGGTCTTCCCATATCATTATTATTACCTGTTTCCATTCAGATCACTGTTCTCACCTCTTTACTGATGCCTATCGAAACAAACTGGTTTTTATGCAAAATCCCAATGTTCACCTCCGGGCACATCGGCGTAAAAGTGCCTTTCACTTTATAAATCAAATCAAGGGGATTACAAAAGATACCATCTACATGGACAGCCGGACCTTTGAGATGCAGGATTTGCGTATTGTATTTTCCACGCCGGTTCAGAGCAACCATAAGGAAAAGGATGATTTCGTTATCCCGGCCGCTTTGCTGTATGGATCTGAAGTATTTCTTTTTTCATCCAATATTGAAGGACTGTTTCAAAAATCATTAGTGCACTGGATGATCAGGCAAAAGCCGACCTTTCTCTATCTGGACGGACCGGACACTGTATCGCGAAACAGTGCTTTTGAACAGGATCATTTGCAGAAATTTTTTACCCTGATGGAACAGCTGATCATTGAAACGCCTCTGAAAAATATCATTTTCGATCATCACATCACACGCGACTCGAAATGGCATCATAAGATGGAGCCGCTTTTAAAACTGGCGCAGGCCCGCAATATCATCGTACAAACGGCAGCGGAATACCGCGGTGAAGAAAACAACCTGTTTGAAGCCCGCCGTAAAATACTATATCAAGACGAACCAGTGACTCCTTCATGAAAAATCCATACAAACGTCTGGACGTTTTTCGATGCAGCCAAGAGGCTCACACACGTTTTCATGGTCGCGTCTCCCCTCATCATGTACTCAAAGAGAAAAAATGTTACCCGCAGGGATGTCTCTATTTTTTATGGCGATGCAGCCGATTTGAAAAGGGAGAACCCTGCGTGCATAAATATAACTATGTCGGAAGAAACTGTAAAGGGTGCACCTATTATCTGGAAGAAAAGGTCCATTTTCAGCCAGAGTGTCTCCTTTCTGAAAAGGAATATGCTGGCTTTTTGGAAGATATAGAGGCATTCGACTCATGGCTGGAGGAAGTGCGTTTTAAGCGGCTGCCGATTGCCGGACGGATTCATATAGTAAAACCCTGGTTCAACCGGATGATATCCAATCATGAAAATCATGTCAAGCTCCGGGGATATCTGCTGGTTTTTAAACGCGGATTTATTGGAATGGAACCATTCGAAGACACTTTTTATATCAGGATTTCCGACCGGCTCATGCAGATCCATCGCTTTATTCCAAAAATGAAAGTGGAAATGGTTGGAGAAGTACGTGAAAACCGGGGACGTATTGTCATTCACAAACCCGGAAGCATCGAAACACTGACAAAAGGATGGGGAAAACGCTGGCAAAAAGAAAAAGCGCTGGTTGCTGTGCGCACAGCCACATTACTTCTTGAACAACCGGAAAATTGTATCAATTGCCCCTGGGGTGCTTTAACGGATACGACTGATCTTAGAAAAAATCCGCCTCAGCATTATCGAAACCTGTATTGTTTAAAGGGGATTGCAGATCCTGATTATTGCTATGTGCGGGTACCTAAAAAACAGGTGTCATTCATCAATAAGACCTGAAAGTGCCCCATGCCAGTCGACTTCGATGATATGATCGTTTACATCCCGGTGATAAATCATCAGTCTGTTGGATTCGGGAATATTAAAATGAATATCCTGGTCAATGAATTCCCCATGAAAAGAACCGGTTACTCCATAAGGCCGAACCAGATAATACGTCTCGACTCCCCTGAATATCTTGGTCGCCATCGATCCAGTCGGTGTTTGAATAATTGGACAAATACACCCGGACAACAGCGACAACAGTTCTTCATCTTCCGGATCGAAATGCAAATCAAACTTATGGGGTATGCGTTTCCCTGTAGTTGTATAATTCGGATGCGCACCCCCTAATAACATTTTATATTTAAGTCGATGCATGACTGAAAGCAATTCGAGCACATCCGGATCTAAAATTTCCGGATAGGGATAAATGATCGCTGAATACAATCGATGCCGAATTCGCAGTTGCTCCTGTACAAGGCGTCCCTCTTTAAGTATCTTTGGAGAAACCACATCAATTTGTATACCCGCTTTAACCAGCCGGCTGATAAGTGTATGAAAAGCTTCGATCATCATTTCTGCTGACTGAAAATCCGCGGTCATTATTGAATCAACCGGATATACAAGAGCCACACTCGCTTCCGGTTGTGAATATCCTGTGAGATCGCCGATATAATCCAGTTTCGCGTTTAACCGTTCCATTGTATTCCATAAAGGATGTGTCGGAAATACCACTTCGCGGAAACAGGGGGTACCGAATTTTCCTTCATTTCCGTATGCCTTCACCAGCCAATGAAGAGAAAACATGGCCATTAAATCCGTCCAGCATTCAGCTTCATTTGATCCGAAATCAAATTCGGACAAACTGGTGAAAGAACTTTGCTTACTGGAAAAAACTGCAAGACTGCGGGTCATTATCAACCGCGACAACATCGATTCAAAACCGGTTTCCATGGTTTCGGAACGGCCGATAAGAGTCATACCCGATCCCTGTGAGGCCAAACCTTCCCAGGGATCCACATTGCCGCAAACCAGATCATGGGATAATGATTGCTGGGGATGCCACGCATGAGGCATGGCATTGTCAATATCTCCAAAGAATCCACGGAACAGATGATACAATTCAGCCTGGGCGCCGTAAACAATTTGCATTAACAAATTGTAATAATCCTGACGCACATGCACATGATGCTCATCATCATACTCCAGCACCAGCGCCAGCAGAACGTCACGAAGATCATAACCATATTCTGCGATAAATGAGTTATATATAGATTCACTTACCGGAAACCGACCGACATCACCACAATATCCGGAATTGTCCCATGTGACGCCATCAATATAAGCACTCACGTCAAACAAATCTTCAACCAGATCTTTAAGCGCTTCACGGCTTTGGCGTCCGGCAAAATCAGTTAAATTCGTATCAAATCTGGGAAATCCCATCACCCACCAGGATTCATCTGCAGGTACACTCACCTCACCAAAAACATCCACATATCCCTCTTCCATATTGGCAAAAAACCGGGACATCGAAGTAATATTGATGATAGACGACTGGATCACTCGTCCACCGGACATACGAAACATAAAAACACGTTCCAGTCCGGAGGGTTCGAAATAAAGCGATACTTCCTGAACAATATGCAAATGCTGGCTTTTAGGAAAATCGTAACGCAGATTGAACTTTTGGTGCTGCACCTGTACAAGATTGATGTTTTCAGGATCCAGACCATTTCCATGGCTTCGTGTGACAATCAGGTTTTGTGTACGCTCTCCAGTTTTGGTAATGAGTGTGCGTGAAGCCTGTCTGGGATCAGCCTGAAACCAGAAAGTCATGCCTCTGGCTTTGGCCCACTGACTGACCTGAGCCACGGCCACGACCACTTTATGATCGATCACTTCATATCGGGTTTCCCACAGCGCAACAACAATCCCTGAAAATCCCTTGGCATAAATCTCCTGCAGCTGTTGCCGCAGCAGCTTGGAATCCTCGATTTCCCGGTCTCCCCACCGCCATACAATAAAGGCTCCATTCAAAAGTGCATGCGCCATGGATGCTCTGTTTCCTCATCGATATGAATGACCGGATAATAAGATACGGATTTTTCTCAGCGGAATCAAGAGGGGAAAATTGCTGGATGAGGACATTGGAGGGGGACCTTGCGAAGGCAAAGATCCTTCGCTTCTCTCAGGACAAGGCCTTCGCAAGGTTCGATTCCTCCTGCTCAACCGTCTTGAATGCCCGAATCATCACTCTTCCGATTTCCAGCAGGCTGTGCCGGAAAGTGATCACCGGAATAAGCGGATTCGAATAATTCCGGAACGCACTGAATAAAAATTGAAAAATATCATCACTCCCCTCTTGACAATATCATTTTCAAATCGTATCATTATATTTTAACTTTAACAAAGACGAAAATGATAACATGATAAAATCTGTTTATTAAAAGGAGACTCCCGGTATGCCCAGAAGCCTTGAAGACTACAGAGAGATTGTCGGCGACGAAATCATTTCACAAATCCACCGGAAAGCCATGGGAATTCTCGGCAAGCATGTGGTGCACATCAATTCGACCTACCAGGGCGGTGGTGTGGCAGAAATGCTGCAGTCCCTGATCCCGCTTATGAACGACATCGGCGTCGATACAGGATGGCGGATTCTGCATGGCAATCCGGAATTCTTTTCAATGACCAAATCCTTTCACAATTCACTTCAGGGGCAGGAAATCGGGATTTCGGACATAAAAAAACGACTCTATTTACAAACCAATGAAAACTTTTCCACCTATACGCATATTGAACACGATTTTATTATTGTCCATGATCCACAGCCTCTGCCGCTTCTGAAATTCTATAAAAAACAGCAGCCCTGGATCTGGCGCTGTCATATCGATCTCTCGAATCCCAATCCGGATTTATGGGAATTTTTAAAGACCTTCATTCTGAAATATGATACGGTCATTGTATCGCATGAAAGCTATGTTCGACAGGACCTGCCGGTCGCTCACCGTTTGTTTCCACCAGCCATTGATCCCCTGTCTCGAAAAAATATGACATTAAATGAACTGGTTATTAAAAAAACGCTGAAAGCGTTTCAGATTCCGACAGATAAGCCCATCATCACACAAATCTCCCGATTCGACAAATGGAAAGATCCCCTCGGTGTGCTCCAGGTCTATAAACAAGTAAAAGAAAAAGTGGACTGCCGGCTGATTCTCTGCGGCAGCATGGCACCCGATGATCCGGAAGGATGGGACATCTTTCATGAAGTACAGAAACAGGCTGAGAAAGAAATCCATGCAGGCGATGTTCTGCTTTTAACAACAGATAACAATCTGCTCGTGAATGTACTGCAACGCACCTCCGCCGTTCTGATTCAGAAATCCATTCGTGAAGGATTCGGCCTGACCGTGACAGAAGCATTGTGGAAAAGCCGGCCTGTTGTCGCATCCCGAATCGGGGGCATCCCCTTGCAAATCGAAAATGAAAAAAATGGATTTCTTGTAGAACCGGAAGATGTGGATGGATGTGCGGACCGGGTGGTTCAATTGTTAAAGGATTCGCAAATGGCTGAAGCCATGGGAGCAGCCGGTAAAGAAACTGTGCGTGAACACTTTTTGATTACCCGGTTATTGGGTGATTATCTGGATTTAATCAAATCTTTTCTGGTCTGCCCCAATGCAACCAACGGTTCTGAGAAATGCTTTTCATAATCGGTCTTTTATAACTCCGGAAAACCGGTTAAAAAGACACCGACTATCAGTTTTTAAGCAGCAGAGAACGCCGGAGAGGCGGCTGGATGATACGCCGCCTGTCCTGTTTCTTCTCCCTCATCCTTCTGAGGGACAAATTCCATATTCATAAATCCAAAAATCGCCATATCCGCATAAAACACTTTGATAGTTTCAAGAAAAATCTCTTTTTCAGAACGAATCAAAAAAGCAATGCGGTCGATTTGTTCTGATGTTACCGGAACCGCCAGATCATCCAGATTGGTTCGATTTCCACTGCTGCCTTCTTTCTCCGTCATTTCATCAAACGCCGAAGCAATATCCCTTAACTCCGGATCATATCGAATATCCCCACTCCGCAGAGCACCGGCAGTTTGTCTGGACATCCAGATATATTCCTTGGGCGACAGACCAACCGAATCCAGTGTGCTCACCAGGTCCTCGACAATACTCAATGTATGCTGTTTGAATTTTCGTATGGTTTTTAAAGAAAAATGCTGAGCGATTGTATCATAACCGGCAATGGAGGAGGTCATTTTCTCTCTCACATGAAGCCAGCGCTGAAATTGCCCCGAACCGATCAATCCATTCACGGGTTCTTCAAATGGATATTTTTCGTTTAATTCCTCAAAGGATTCCTGATAGACGACCATATCCTCTTTGATATCCTTGACAAATTTGACTCCGAAATATCCGATGACAACAAACACAATCACGACAATCGCGAGCAACACACCGCAGCCAATCAATACACCTTTCATGATCTTTACTCCTTTAATGATTGATATTTTTTAAGGTATCCTCATTTTTTTTAGTTTAAAAAGAATATAAATAAGACATTGTTATTGTTATTCTGTTTCATTTATTTTGTATAGGACGTGTTTATTCTTGTTTCCTGATGCTTAATATATTTTCTCCATTAGTTCGAGACTCTGTTTCAGTCTCTCAACAGCTATGTTTTTGTTCTTTTTTCTTATTTCTTTATTTCTTATTTCTTGTCGCTTGTTCCTTCTCTCCGTTTCTCCGTCTCTCCGGTGCTCCGTTTCAGCAGCTCAGTCAACGACGCTACGACTCTTTTATCTTATACCCTATACCTTATACCCCATTTTGATTCTTATCTCTTGTTTCGTATTTCTTGCTTCTTTTTCTCCGCTTCTCTCATGCTCCGTTCCAGCCTTCTTTTTTCTTGATTCTTTTTTCTTTGTCTTTTTTTTCTTGTCTCTTGTCTCTTGCTTCTCCTCTACCTGCACCACCGGTTCAGCCAGTCCAGTACAGTTTCATGCCACTGAATGGAATTACGGGGTTTCAGCACCCAGTGATTCTCATCCGGAAAATAGAGAAGCCGGCTGGGAATCCCCTGACGCTGAAGCGCATTGAAGGCGGCAATCCCCTGGCTGACAGGCAGGCGATAATCTTTTTGACCGTGAATAACCAGCATGGGCGTTTTCCAGTTTTTTACAAAATTAATAGGATTGTGCTTTTCGTAATTATCAGGCTGCTCCCAGGGTGTTCCTGCATGCTCCCATTCCGGAAACCACAATTCTTCAGTATCGAAATAAGCCATCCGTTCATCCAGATTGCCATCATGATTCACCAGGCACCGAAACCGGTCCGGCCAGTTGCCGGCAATCCAGTTAATCATATAACCACCATAGCTCGCTCCAAGTGCCGCCACCCGATCGCCGTCCAGCCAGGGATATTTTTTAATGCAGCCTCCAGGCCCTTTTGCAGATCTTCCAATGGTTTGCCGCCCCAGTCATTTCGAATGACATCCTGAAAATCTTGGCCATAACCTTCAGAGCCGTGAAAATCGACCATGAGGGCCGCATAGCCGGCCCCTGCGTAAGCCTGGGGATTCCATCGATAGTGAAAATCATTGCCAAACGATCCGTGCGCTCCGCCATGAATTAGAAACGCGACCGGATATTTTTTTTCATGATTGAAATCAACGGGTTTGACCAGGGTTGCATAAACCGTTTCGTCATTCCAGCCGGAAAATATAAACTGCTCAGGATCTCCCATTTTCACTGCGCTCAATGGCTGTTTATTGATTTCCGTGATTTGCACCAGATCCTTTCCGTCGGGCTTGATCAAATAAAGTTCAACAGGGGATTTCAGATGATCCCGTCCAAACAGAATGGACGCACCGGCAATCTGCGGAAACCGTACTGTGCCGTTGCTGAATATTCTTTTCACAGTCCCTGATTTTATGGTAACAGCAAAAAGGGAACGTTGACCCAAATCATCCGCATGTGTATAAATGGCCCTGCCATCCGCAGACCAGATAATGGAACGGGGTGACCGGTCCCATGTCTCAGTCAGCAATCGGGCTTTTCCCGGACCGTCTTTTGTCCAGGGCCTAAGGACGATTCGATACCGGTCCGACTCGTATCCGGGCTTCTCCATGGAAAGACAGGCGAGCGTATTGCCGTCTGGCGAAAAAACAGGCTGCGTGTCCCAGGCCGGATTCTCTGTTATTTTACGGGGTGGCCGGGAAGTATCGAGCGGCACATAAAACAGATCGAAATTAGTGGACCAGGCTTCCTGCCTGCCCATATCCCGTGCAGTAAAGATGAGGCCGTCACAATCAGGTGTAAAAGTAATCTCTTCGGGTCCTCCCGAGGGTTTGGTGGGGCAGTCGGCCTCCATCGTTTTCATCACATCAACCGGATCTCCCCCTTCCACCGGAAGAACAAACAGATGAGATCTGCGCCCGTCCTTCCATGTATCCCAATGCCGAATGAATAAATGGTCATAAAGGATGCCGGAAGACATGGACTTCTTATTTTTATTCAACATCTGTACTGTTCCTTCTACAGACATGTTCGGAAATACCTCCATACTGAGACAGAATGTCTGACCGTCCGGAGATAATTTAAACAAACCAATATCAAGAGGAAAATCCGTGATCCGTACAGCCTCTCCTCCCTGAATTCCGATTTTCCAGATCTGAGTGTTATCGGTTCTTGAAGATAGAAAATAGATAGATTTCCCGTCACGGGACCAGACCGGATTGTAATCATTGGCCGTATGCGTCGTCAATTGCCTTAAATCAGTTCCGTCCAAGTTTACAAGCCAAATGTCTTTCCGCCCCTGGTTGCTGTTCAGATCGGTCCGGCGAAGGGTAAAAACAATCTGTTTGCCATCGGGAGATACCTGCGGTTCAGTAATCCGGTCCATGGCCAGCATATCATAAACAGAGAAAGCGTGAGGTTCTTCTGTTTGAACATTGCTTACTGCAAATACCATCAATCCCACTATCATCAATAAACGTGTCATTCCATGATTCATACCCACTTCCTTTATCTTTGAATCTCTTCTGCTGTCCAAACTTACTTTATTTATTGTTTTTAATCTTGTCTTTCATTCACTCACAAAGATGACTGATTTTAAACAACTGACAGCAAATTTTTCATCCAGCTTCACTCATCCAGATTCCATTTGCTTCATGACTCACGATCATTTCAATCTGCCCCTATCACGAATCTTTATATCGCAGGTTTAGATTCTTCGCTCCGCTCAGAATGACAACGATCCGGTTATTGTATTCGCAATTTAGTTTTTACGTTTATTATCATATATCTTTTGTCTCAATTTTTTATTCTTGATTCTTATTTCTTTACTTCTTATTTCTTGTCTTTTGTCTTATACCCTATACCTTATACTCTACACCCCATTTGTCTTTAATTCTTATTTCTTGTTTCTTTCTTCTTGATTATTGTCTCTTCTCTCAATCCTTTCACCTTCTTTTTCCGGACCCGGTATCTCTCTGTGCTCTCAACTTCATCAGCAATCTTTCGCATCATTTCCACGCAGGCCACCGGGTACTTTCCAATGGAAGTCTCACCTGAAAGCATAACCGCATCTGTGCCGTCATAGATCGCATTGGCAATATCGCTGACATCGGCCCGGTTGGGATGCGGATTGTCGATCATGGATTCCAGCATTTGAGTGGCGGTGATCACCGGTTTTCCGGCTCGATTGCATTTTTCGATCATGGTTTTCTGAAGCTCGGGGAGCAGCCAGGGATCCATTTCAACCCCCAGATCGCCCCGTGCGATCATTATTGCATCGGTCACTTCCAAAATGTCATCAAAAGTCCGCACCGCTTCTGGATTCTCTATCTTTGATACAATTTCAATTCCGGTTTTATTCAATCTTGACCGCAATTCCAGCACATCATCAGCGTTCCGTGTAAAGGAATCCGCAATATAATCGACATGATGCTGAATGGCAAAAGCCAGCAGAGTCTCGTCATGCGGCATGGTATAAGGAAAGTCAACCACCGTATCCGGATGATTGAGCCCCTTTCGGGAGCGGATGCGGTTTCCGTAGATCGTTTCACATAAAATTTTCCCGGGTTTCACATCCACGGCAATCAAACCGACATACCCGTCATCCACCAGAAGACGATGCCCCGGCTGGATGAACTGATCCAGTTTCGGAAATGTGATGGGCAGCCCCTGAGAAAAATCCGGCACTCGCGGGTATTCTGAATTTGCAGGAGCCGGTATATCCGTTCGCAACATCACGTTCATTCCTGCATGAACATGCAGCGGTTCCGGCAAGTCCCCAATGCGTATTTTTGGACCTTTAATATCAAACACGATGTAACCGGCGGGATCGACCATTCGATATTGAGAAATCATGGCCAATTGAGCCTCGGAATCGCTGTGAGAACTGTTGATGCGGATCCCACTCATTCCCGCTTCCTTCATTTCTTTCAATATATTCACAGAGGCCGGACCAACAGTGACCAGTATTTCTGTTTTCATTTTGAGCGGATATCCTTTTTCATTTAATTTCAATCGATTTTTAGTTGCATCTTCTTCTGGACATGAATAAATTAAGAGGTTGATGTTACAATACGAAAAATGAATATGAAATTCAAGGATTTCTTATACGAAAAATTTTATCCGGCCGTGGGCAGCCGGATTTTGCATTCGCTCTGCCGCACCCTTAAAATTGAATCAGAGGGTGAAGGCGTTATGGAGATGTATCGTAAAGAAGGTCAGCCGATTGTATACGCATTCTGGCACGGCCGGCATTTCCTCCTGGTGCATTATATGGGGAACAGAGGCATCAGCGTGGTGGTGTCTCTCAGTCATGACGGTTCCCTCATAGCAAATATTCTTTTAAAATCCGGATTCGGAGTGGTCCGCGGATCCAGTCACCGCAATCCCGTGCGTGCTCTGGTGGACGCTGTCAAGCAGATGAAACAGGGGCAGCATATTGCATTTACCGTGGACGGTCCCAAAGGGCCTGTCCATCGGGTCAAGCCGGGAGCGGTTTATCTTGCCAAAAAAATGAACGCCCTCATCATTCCTGTCACTGTCGGATACAGCCGGTATTGGGAACTGTCTTCCTGGGACCGGTACCGTATCCCCAAACCGTTCAGCCGGGCCAGGATTATTTTTGATACGCCTTACCGGCTCTCCGGAGACATGAGCGAATTGGCCGTTGAATCCGCCTGCCGGGAGCTGGCGGAAAAAATCAACAAGATTACAGAAAAAACGGATGCGCAGCTTGCGTAATGATTGCACTGTCGTAAATTTGGATGTTTTGTTACCGCATTAAAACCATCCGCTTTGTGATTGTGCTTTCATCGGTTTTTAAAAGATAAAAATACACGCCGCTTCCGGCATCCCGATCCAATGTATCTTTGCCATCCCAGCTCACCTGATGGAATCCTGCCGGGCAAGTCGAATTCACCAGCGTCTTCACTTTTTGCCCCTGGACATTAAAAACTGTCAGATTCACGTGCTCAGGACTTGGCAGATCGAAAGTGATTGTGGTGCTCGGATTGAAGGGGTTGGGGTAATTTTGCTGCAATATGAAGTCGTCAGGCTTGTATGATGTTTTTTGTGAACCCACAGATGTTGTAATCTCAAGATTCGCGGGGCTGCTTTCACCCGTTTCAAAAACAGAAGTAATATAATAATAATAGGATATGGATGATGCTGTATTATTATCAATATATTGATATTGTACTTCACTGTTTAGCGGAATAAATGTCAATAGATTTTCCGGACTCATTGAAAACTGGGATATGGTATTTCTGTATATATTGAATCCTGTTAAACTGCCATTTTGCGGATGCGCCTGCCAGGTTCCTTCGGCACTTGTCCAGAATCCATTCACCCACATCCCCTTCTCCCAGATACCGTGACATGAATCAGCTCCAAGGAAATATCCATAAACACTTTCACTAATCCATCCAATAGTTCCTTCATACCAGTGAAAATCCTTTTCATCAGTATCAATTATATGGGGATCTTCCTCTTCAACCTCTAAAGCCATGAATCCTGTAACACTTAATTTTACATTCAATTCGAAATTACAGACAGAATCCTGATTTGATGAGACACAAAATGAGCCTCCACTTATACTGTCACTTTCAAGAATATCCCATTTACCCGGAACAGAAAAACTCTGATTATATATTTCCCATGTCAGTCTGGGTTTATTATTCATTAATGAAATGGCTGCATTTTTCGGCTTTGGTAAATCACTTTCAGTCACCTCAACCTGAACCGATATTGTATCATTAAAATGTTTTACATCATTCTCGTAAATAGTAAATGCTTTAACCGTATGATTACCTTCAGGGTAAGCTGTCCAGGGTATTGTGAATGTAAAATTGACATGACTGAATGGATCAATATTTCCTGAATACGTTTCAATAATGGGATCGTTATTCCCGACCTTATAGGCAATTTGTGGATTGTTGACAAATACATGACCATAATTATTAATCATGATTTGCACATTGTTAGTGCTTCCGGCAGCCATTTGATTCTCTATAATAATCTCCGACACGCCAATATCCATGTTGAATGGCTCGGCCATTCCAGTATTCCCCCTATTTTGCTGATATTTCGGCCAAGGGCTCTGCGCCAGGTTCTGGCTGCTGCAATAGATCGCATACAATTTATTATCCCATGTGCCTGCGTAAAGCGTTCCATTCAATCCCAGATTTAAATAGGAACTGACCCATCCGCTCGTCAGACATTTCCAGATCACTGTACCGTCCGGATGAAATGCATAGACATTATTATCATTAGATCCGACATATATAATCCCGTCATCGCCTATCACCGGTGATGAAGACACACTTCCACCTGTTAAATATTTCCATTTTAATGTCCCATCCGAATTTAAAGCATAAAAATAATCATCCAGGGATCCAAAGTAAATCGTCCCGTTTATATCAATCACTGGAGAAATATGAACGTCGTCACCTGTTTTATACTGCCATTTTAAAGTTCCATCCGGATGAAATGCATACAAATTATCATCATTTGAACCAACATAAATATTACCTTCAATGTCAATAGCAGGTACGACATTTAAAACGTCTGAAACACGATATGACCAAAGGGATGCACCGTCTGCTGGATTGATCGCGGAAATACCGTACCCAGAATCCTGAAATCCAATATAGATAACACCCTCATTGCTGACCACAGGCGCAGTGGTTGGATACCCCTCGGATGTGCTTATCCATTTCGCGGTTCCATCCGGATTGACTGCATGTATCTTCTTTTTATTCACACAGCAATAAATGGTTCCATCCGGCACGATTGCTTGTGATTTATTCACATAATCATCAGCGGCATATTTCCACCTTAGTGTTCCATTGCTATTTAAGGCATAAAGTGTATCGGTATTGGCACCAAAATAAATAGTGCCATCGTTTCCAACCGTTGGATACGATGAGATGCCTGCGCTGACTTGATAATCCCATTTCACTGAACCATCCGGATTAATCGCAATTATTTTTTTCGGAAAATATCTGTATATATATCGTACCATTATCGTCAACCGCGGGCGCTGTTTTAAAATAACTTCCATCCACATCATAGATCCACTTGACTGTCCCCGGAATTTGTGAAAAAGTAAACAGTGGAATGAGAATAATGGAAACCATGTAAATATTCAATCGATTCTTCATAATATCCTCCTGCCAAGAGTAATAATTTATTGGACTTCTTTTTTGATAATTGACTTCCCCATACAGAATATACAAGCAACAGTAGGTTGAATTCACCATTTATCGAATAACGGCAGCTCAGTCATGCGGCTTAAGCTGGCTTTAATATATTAAAAGCATTTCATGTACACTTAAAATCCCTCAATAGAATCACCAATGCATCGTATCCTGTATGATGGGAAGCATCACATCGGCGATTTTTTTCTGACCCTGCACATTGGGATGCCAATCTGATCCTCGATCTGAACTGGTCATCAGGCTGGTGCTGATGGCGATATAATAAACTTGCCTGTTCGCGTTATTTTCCTGACATTGATTCACAACTTCTTCAATATAACCCGCACAGGGTTCACCGATCATCGGTCCGCAAACGCAGAAGATTGTCACTCCGGGATATTGGAACTGAACCCGACTGATCAACTGAGTATAAGCTTCCTGAAATACCAATTTATCGGGATGCGGTTTGGTTGAGAAATCATTGGTGCCAAGATTGATAACAACAACCTGAGGGATCCAGCTCGCATAATCCCAAACCGGAGTCGAATCGGCGCAGCAGGTCCGGTTATAAAGACTGGGCATGGGATCCGGCGACGTCTTGTTTGGATCGGCATAGTTGCGTACAACGCCCTTGCCCGAATAGGCGACCATCGCATAATCTGCGTTAAGCGCATGACCAATAAGCGCAGCGTAAGACAGGGTCGCATTTTCTGTTTTCGGAGTAAATGGGCTGCTTGCTTTCTCCCCTTCAACTCCGTAACCGCAAGTAATAGAATTACCAATGAATTCAATGCGCCGATTCGGAGCCGGATTCGGAGTGACCAAGCCTCTCTCTTCATCCAGGATAAATCCGAGGAATTCACCTTTGCCAATGAATGCTTCGGTACGTTTCTGAATTAAAATTGTATGTACAGTATCTGCCAGATCTGTCGCTATGGGATAAACTGTCGTAGTATCCGTTTGAAGCGTTTTGGATTCCATACCATCAATGGTCACAACATACAGATTGTTGCCGTCCTTCAGTCGGACCGAACAAATCCTTCCTTCAAACCGGGCACGAATGGCAACACCCGGCCAGTCAAAAACAGCCTTTTTTGAGTCAGTCAGGTCGAATCGTCCGATATATTGAATATTCGGATCGTCCGCATTGATAATACCGGGAGATTCGGATGGTTGCGAAGGATTGGATTTCTTCGTTAAACAGGAATAAGGTGACAAGGTGATTCCCCATACCAGGATCAGGATTAACATTTTTTTATTTTTCATGGTGTCTCCTGTCATAACAAATCTGTTTTTTCTCATAATAATTATTATATTGTAATCCTTGGAAAAAACTCGTGAAAAAATCAATATAAAATAATACCCTTAATTCCCCCCTTATATTATCCGAAATTCATTCCCGTTTTACCCTTCCCCGTCCCAGCAATACGTACAGAGCTTTTCCTTGGGCAGACCAATGGCATCGATCATATCCGGCAGCCTCTGGTATTTCAAACTCGTCAGGTCGAGCCGTTTTCTTATTTTCTCAACCATCTCCTGATATTTGTCAGAATCCGGATTGGAATATTCCGGCGGAACCGTTTCGGCCCCGCCTTCTATCTCGGCAATGGCCCGCCGTCCGGCCAGGTCCAGCTCAGAACGCGATTGAGAAAAATTTAAAAACGGGCACCCATAAATCAGAGGCGGACATGCCGGACGCATATGGACTTCTCTGGCACCATAATTAAAAAGCCGTTTGATCGTGTCTTTTAACTGAGTGCCCCGCACAATTGAATCTTCACAGAACAGCAGCCGTTTGCCGTCGATAAGCGCTTTGATAGGTATTAATTTCATCCGGGCCACCAGATCACGCACAGACTGGTCCTGCGGCATAAAACTGCGCGGCCAGGTGGGCGTATATTTCACAAACGGCCGGCCCAACGGCAAATTTAATTCATGCGCGTAGCCCAGAGCATGTGCGCTGCCCGAATCGGGAATGCCGGCCACCAGGTCCACACTCGCATCATCCCGTCGTGACAGCGCAGCACCGCAGTGATAGCGTGCCTTTTCGACATTAATCCCTTCATAACCCGACGCCGGATATCCATAATAAATCCAGAGAAATGAACAAATACGCAGCTTGTTTTTGGCAGGCAATACTTTTTGCATATCTTCAGCTGTGATTAATACGGCTTCTCCGGGACCTAATTCATAATCAAATTGATAATTAAGGTTCGAGAATGCACAGGTTTCAAATGTTGCACAGTAAGCGCCGGATTTCTTGCCGATAATCACCGGCGTTCTTCCGTAAAAATCACGAACGGCATAAATTCCATCTCCTGAGAGAATCAAGAATGAACAGGACCCTTCAATCGTTTCCTGCGCATGGCGTATGCCGTCTTTGAACGTGTCTCCCTGATTGACAAGCATGGCCACCAGTTCTGTCGGACTCACGGCACCACCGCTCATTTCTGAAAAATGTGCCCGACGATCCCGAAATGCCTGATCAATCAATGCGTTCATATTATTGATTTTCGCTACGGTTACAATCGCATATTGACCCAAATGTGAATTGATCAACAGCGGCTGTGAATCCATATCGCTGATGACGCCGATGCCTTTATCTCCCTTGAACTTTGGAAGATCTTCATCAAATTTGGATCGAAATTGTGCATTCTCGATATTATGAATCCCCCGGATCATTCTTTCCGGACTGGATACCACGAGACCGCCTCTTTTCGTACCCAGATGAGAATGATAGTCCGTTCCATAGTAGAGATCCAGGATACAATTGTCTTTTGATGCCACTCCAAAAAATCCGCCCAAAACAGAACCTTCCTTTCATATGAAAATTTAATAACAGATGGGAAAAATAATAATTTTTTTATTATACATGGATGATATCAAAAATGCAAGCGAATTTCCCCAATTTTTGGATAAAGTTAATGCAAATATTGTATCTTGCAGACCCTATTCTATCTGATGATTTGATTTTTTTTTGCAGAAATATGCATCGAATGATTAAAAATTGAATATATATCTTGACAATAGAGTAAAAAATATTATATTAGAGTCTAAATGCAGTATTGGGGAAGTCAAGGAAAACCTGAGGAGGTGCAGCATGAAAAAATGGACCGCTATTTTATTGATTCTTTGCATTGGGGCCAGCATGATTTTAATGACCGGATGCGAAAAACAACAGGTCGAAGATGAAGCTGAAGCAGTCAGTGAAGCGGCAGCCGTAGCTGACACAGCAGCCGCCGTAGCAGATACGGTCGCTGTGGAACCGGAAGTTGAAGTAGAAGCGGCCGAATAGTGTTTCATTCGAAAGTCTTTAAATTAAAAAAGGGAGATGAAAAAAATCTCCCTTTTTTATTCTCTTTATTTTACACAATTCTTACCCTGCTGTAAAAGCCGCATCCATTCATCCACTTCCGCATCTGTCATTCGGTGCTCGAATTTCTTTTCGACAGACGTATTTACAGATTCTTTAATTTCCCGCAAAAAAATCTGTGAAGAAACACAAATAATCACATATTAAAATAAAAGATGATGCAGGATTGTTTCTTCATCCCAGATCTGTTTCAACATTTTAAAAAATGCCGTCAATGGGAATCCCACCACATTGAAATAACAGCCGTTTATTTCAGAAACAAATATGCCTGCCCGCTCTTGTATGCCGTATGCCCCCGCTTTGTCCAGAGGAAGACCGGTATTGATATAGGCGTTGATTTCCCGCTCGGAAAGCTCACGAAATGTCACGTCTGTACAGACCGCCTCAGATAATGAAATACCACCGATTTGATGCACCGTCAATCCCGTATAAACCTGGTGTGTCCGTCCCGACAATACAGAAAGCATATCAAAGGCATCCTTTTTATCCGAGGGCTTTCCCAGAATCCGTCCTTTTACATAGACAATCGTATCCGCGCCGACAATCACTCCGGATTTGACATGCGGAAGAACCGCATTCGCTTTTCTTTGAGACAATATTTGCACATGATCGTCTGGACACAGACCGGACAAATCTTCTTCATCCACCGGAAATGTATTGACCTGAAACTGAAATCCGATTTGCTTCAGCAAAGCAGCCCGTCTTGGAGACCGTGAAGCCAATATTAACCTCGGTTCATCCAAAGACATCCTCCGTATCTACAATGAGTGTCACGGGTCCTTCGTTGATAATTTCACACTGCATACGGGCGGCAAATACGCCTGTTTCAACGTTAAAGCCTTTTTTCTTTAACAGGCCGACAAAATGCTGGTACAATCGATCCGCTTTTTCCGGATTCGCTGCATTGGTAAAACTGGGCCTGCGTCCTCTTCGACAGTCTCCGTACAGGGTAAATTGCGAGACAACCAGAACTTCTCCATGGATATCGGTACAGGAATAATTGAATTTTCCATCTTCATCCTCGAATATTCTCAGGTTTATACATTTCTCTGCCAGCCAGTCTGCATGCTTCTCTGTATCATCTGATTGAATGCCCAGAAGAATATGAAGGCCCCGGCCGATCTTTGCCACCTGTTGATCATCCACAATGACACTCGCCTGACTAACCCTTTGCACAATTGCCCTCATTGCAAACTCCCCAGATAAACAGCAATCAGTCCCATCAGCATATCCGCCTTCATATACGCTGATAGCTTTCCAAGATTATCTGGCGTCGGTTTTCTCCACATGGAAATCACAATAATCAACAATACAACATCGACACCTGCGAATACGACAAAAAGATAGAGTCTATTGAAGAAACCTGTAATATAGGGAATCGTCGTCAATCCTATTAAAATAGATACAAGAAGAGTCACCAGCATCTGGGACTTTCGGATACCGTAGCGGATGGGATAAGTCACAACACCATCCGCACAGTCCCCTTCCATGTCTTCCATGTCTTTGATAATTTCACGGGCAAAGTGGAAAAAGAATGCAAAGATGCCGACGATAAGTGCACGTTTCCACTGGCCCACGGCCATTCCCCCGTAAATAAATGCAAGGCCGGTGATGAATGCGACAGAAAAATTCCCCCACAACACGGTCCGTTTCAATCGCCAGCTGTACAGATAGAGCCAGACAGAAGCGGTTACGGCGATACATAAACACGGAAAATGAATAAAGAAAGCAATAACACAGCCTGCAAGCAACAATAGTATGGCATAAATCCGGGCGGAAGTCACAGTAATCCGGCCGCTCGGCAGCGGGCGCTCCGGTTTATTAATCCGGTCAATTTCCAGATCGAATACATCATTAATCACATTCGCTCCGGCCATGACAAGCATGCCTGAAAGGCATGCTAAAATCAGTTTTAAAACGGGATCAATGGAGCCTGTGACAAATCCGCCAATAAAAATAGACAAAAAACCGATGACAAGATTCACCGGCCGTGTAAGCTGTATATAACCTTTCATCAATGACATGAATGTTAAAATAAAGGTTTGCCCTGAAAAATGCAATTGTTTTTCATCCATTGAATTAGACAATCAATCTGTTATTAATGAATCTTGTAACAATGCTTGCCTGTTTTCTGAATGAATCCCGAAAAATGTAATAAAAAAAATAATGATTTTAATCTTGCTTTCATTTCTTTTTATACTTAAATTAGCCATAGTTTAAACATTTTTATTTCACTCAATTTAATAAGCAATGAGACATTTCCCGACTCGCTGCTTTCTTGCTGGCAATACCGATGATTTACTTTTACTATCCGTAAAAAAAAAACAATTTCTTTGTCAATCATTGAACCATTTGATGGGTATCAACATGACAAAATTACACAAGCGAAAGAGTCCGTTTCAATATGTATCCCTTATGCTTCTGTGCGTAATCATTACCGGCGGTTCTTTGAAAAAGTGTGATGCGCAAGAGCCCCCTCAAAAGATGCGGTTTTCTCAATTGGTCCGTCTGTCAGGCCAGGCTTATATGTACGGCGAGCTGTATGGTGTTCACGGCATTGAGGGAAGACGACCGCCTTCAACAGGACGGATTGGACTGAGACCCGTTCTGCAGATTTCCAACCTGTTCAATGTATCCGCAGATTTACTCTTATCAACCGAAGGAACTCGCGCACGTCAAAACATGAATATTCTGGGATTGCATCCCGCCTGGTCATGGGGAAAAGCCCATCTCGGAGATTATTCGGATCAATACTCCCGGTATACATTTAACGGTGTCAATGTCAAAGGGGCGGAAATCGACCTGTATCCGGGCCGGCTGCGTTTCACGCTGGGAGGCGGCCAGACCAGACGTGCGGTCAATGGCAATGTTATCAATCAAAGTTACGCACAATATCTCATCGGCTCACGTTTGGGATATGGGAAACAAAACCGTTCTTATGTTGATCTGATCCTTTTAAAAGTAAAAGACGACAAAGGATCTCTTTCGGTGCCGGAGGATTTCAGCTATGATGATGTCATTCCGGACACACTGGAAACGGAAACGGATACGATCTGGATTGAACCTCCTTATCATCCTCTGGCTGTAACACCGCAGGAAAATTTGGTCGCCGGCATAGCAACACGCCTCAGCCTGTTTAGCCAAAAGCTTACGCTGGAATGGGAAAACACTGCCAGCGGTTATACCAAAGATTTAAATGCAGCGCCCATTGATCGGGACAGCCTGGACACATCCGAATGGCTGAAAACCTTCTCTGAAAATGTCTACACACCAAGAACGGGATCGAATCTGGATTACGCTACCGATGTCCGGCTCGGATATCAAACCGCCCAGATCAACACACAGATCGGATATAAATACATCGGTCCGGGATTTCGTTCACTGGGCCTGCCCTCCATGGTGAATGACCGCAAAGAATTAAACCTGAGTTCTTCTCTCCGGCTGGGAGACCATCGGCTGAATGCCCGATATGTGCGTCTTTCCGACAATCTGTTGAAACAAAAAGAAGAAACCAATACCCGTCATCAGTTTCAAAGCGCTGTTCATTCGAGATTTGGTAATTGGCGCTCCAATGTAAGTCTGAATTTGCTGCTGACCGGAAACGATGCGTCTAATGACTCACTGCTCTGGAATTTTACCAACTGGGTGCTGTCCACCCACCAATCTCTGGCCTTTAAAGATGCCATTCTCAGGCAGATCGGTGTGCAATACACATTTCAGCATTCTGATAAAAATATACGCCAGCAAATGACGAATGCCTATTACCATACTGCAAATCTGACCGGTATGCTCCGTCTCATGACCAGATTGACGATGAGCCTTTCTTTCGGATTGTCCTATCGAAACTCGGATCAAAAAGAGGCTTACACAACCCAGGTCTACTCTTTTCGATTCACCCATATCGCGTTTCAGAACCGGTTAAGCACTTCACTTTTCAGCACTTCCTCCATGGTACGAGACACCCGTTCCATCCGGACCGGTGTTAATGCAGGCTATCGCCTGACGGCAGAGAATCAGTTGAATTTCAAATGGTTTATGACAGTTATCAGAAGCACCCGCGATTTTGAAGAACAACATATTAGCTTAATGTTGACACATCAATTATAAAATCCGGTTAATCGATCATTGGATCCATTAATAAGGAGCATCCCCATGAAATCGTTTCGTTTAATTCAACCCTTCCTGCTCCTGATTATACTGCAAATGGGTTGCCGAAACACAGTTTCCACAGAGTTTGGAGAACTCACTCTGAATATTGAATGGTCTGCCCTTGAAAAAACACAAATCCGGAAATCGTTGCAGGATTCCCTGTCACAGACCGGGAAAACCGGGTCAATGAAAAAAACGGATGTGGCTTCGACTCCATCGGATACGCTTCCTGAAATATCCATGGTACGCATCACATTGGAACCGGGTCCAATTATTTATGAATTTACGGAAGTGCTGCCCGCCTATTCCATTCAGGCAGAACTGGGGATCTACAATGTGCTGATCGAGGTCATGAATCGACAAGGATCTGTCATTTTTAGTGCAGATACCACTGAAATTTTAATAAAACCACCCGCCCAGGTTCAGATAACACTTCGAATCGCCCCAAATTATCCGACCACAGCGCCTGAATTTACAGGCTGGGAAACGATGAATGCGATAAATTCAGCGGATTATTCTCTGCATTGGATCCATGTGGCGAAAGCAGATTCTTTTGAACTGGAAGAAAGCACGTCACCGGATTTTGCCTCAGTAAATCGGATTTATTCAGGATCCGACACCACTTTTAAAATCACGGATCAAACGGATGGTACTTATTATTACCGTGTGCGGGCCAAAAATGCGCTTGCCGCCTCCCCGTGGAGTCAGGTTATCGGTTTTCAGGTCACCGTTGCAGAAACATTGGAATTATTGACAACCGCTCTGCCTGAAGCTGTCTTTGGAGTTGAATACGAGGCCAGCCTCTGTTTTTCAGGAGGCACTCCCCCCTATAATTGGCAGATGATCGACAGTGCTCTGCCTCCGGATCTGACTGCTTCCCTGTTTGACTCCTGCATTGTCATCACAGGGGTGCCGACAATCCAGGATCAATTTCTGCTGATCATCGATATCACAGACAGCGGGAATCCACAACAATTCGTGATGTTTGAAGGTTATCTGAATATTGTCCAGCCGGATATTGAAATATTAAATGTGACTTTGACTGACGGACAGGTGGATCAGGATTATTCTGAATGTTACACATTTCCGGACAACCTGACCGATCATCAATGGGCACTCTCGGATTATCCGGCCTGGATGTCTGTCAATATTGGCACGCAAATCTGTTATTCCGGTACACCTGACATCGCCGGGGACTATTCCTGGACAGCGCTGGGATACAATCCGGACAATCCTCAAACACAAACACAGATTGTCTTTGCATTGCATGTGACATCAGCTGCACCGGACCTGTTCATTGCCACCAATACATTGAATGTGGGAACAGAAAACCAGTATTATGAAACAACGATCTGTGCTTCAGGAGGTACAGCTCCCTACGACTATACGATTGTTCAGGGCGTATTACCGGACGGACTCACAACAACATCCGCCACCTGCCTGGAAATTGCAGGCACACCTGCCGAATCCGGCGTCTTCAGCTTCATTGTCGAAGCATCGGACAGCGATTCACCGTCCGCATCAATACAAAAAGCATTTATCATTGAAATAGAGGCAGCACCAATTCCTCTGCAGATCACAACACAAAATCTGCCGGAAGGACAAAAAGAATCGTTCTATCAGCAGCAAATATGCGCAGAAGGCGGAGTCCTGCCCTTTAATTGGGAAATTACAGAAGGATCGCTTCCTGAAGATCTGGCCATCGAATATGATGAAGATGGTGCATGCATCACCCTCACGGGTACGCCCACTTCATCGGGGATGTATCCATTGACTGTGCAGGTGACCGACAGTGATGATCCGCAGCAGACGGACAGCCGGGAATTCAGCATCACCATTCAGGCGCCTCCATTGCAGATCCTGACCGAATCATTACCGGATGGGGACATCGAAGTCGAATATCAGCAACAGGTGTGCGCCGAAAACGGAACACAGCCTTATCAATGGGAAATCACGGCAGGCTCACTGCCCGACGGGCTGAATGCAGCGGGAAATGGCTGCTTTGACATCACAGGAACACCCACACAGGCAGGTGAATTCCAGTTTACTGTGCAGGTAACGGACAGCGATGATCCGCAGCAGACGGACAGCCGGGAATTCAGCATCACCATTCAGGCGCCCGTACTGCAGATCCTGACCGAATCATTACCGGATGGGGACATTGAAGTCGAATATCAGCAACAGGTGTGCGCCGAAAACGGAACACAGCCTTATCAATGGGAAATCACGGCAGGCTCACTGCCCGACGGGCTGAATGCAGCGGGAAATGGCTGCTTTGACATCACAGGAACACCCACACAGGCAGGTGAATTCCAGTTTACCGTGCAGGTAACGGACAGCGATGATCCGCAGCAGACAGACAGCCGGGAATTCAGCATCACCATTCTGGCACCTCCATTGCAGATCCTGACCGAATCATTACCGGATGGGGATATCGAAGTCGAATATCAGCAACAGGTGTGCGCTGAAAACGGAACACAGCCTTATCAATGGGAAATCACGGAGGGCTCTCTGCCCGAAGGGCTGAATGCAGCGGGAAATGACTGCTTTGATATCACAGGAACACCCACACAGGCAGGTGAATTCCCATTAACCGTGCAGGTGACCGACCAAAGCACGCCTCCTCAGACTCATACCCGCTCATATACACTCACCATACATCCACCGGCGCTCTGGATTACGACCGGTCAAATTCCGGAAGGCGCCCAAAACAATTATTATACGGCCGATATCAATGCCCAGGGCGGAAGCGGAGACTGGACCTGGTATCATATAAGCGGCATCCTGCCGCCTGGCATAACATTTGAGGACAGTGAGGATCACGCGACAGTCCGTGGAACGCCCACAACGGCGGGAATGTATTCATTTACTGTTCAGGTCACAGACAATGTTTATGCAGGCCTGTCGGAAACCAAACGATTTTCAATCACCATCGAGGCGGTTTCACCATTCCGCATCATTACCACATCGCTCAGCAACGCCACTGTGTACGATTATTATACCGATTATTTGTGCGCCGCCGACGGAATTCTGCCCTATTCCTGGGACGTGATTTCCGGATCGCTTCCACCCAATCTGTACACCGGTGCGCCGATCAATGAATGCGTGGATATTAGCGGAACACCGAATTCGGTAGGAGTCTATGCCTTCACTGTCCGGGTAACAGACAGCGACAGTCCTCCAAAAACAGCCACACGAGCATTCAGCATCACGGTGAATCCGGAGCCGCTGGTTATCTATACTACCTCACCCCTGGAAGAAGGTCAGCTCGGGGAGGGTTACGACGATACAATTTGTGCTTCAGGCGGATCTGTAGATTATTCCTGGTCGATGACCGGGGGTGCGCTGCCTGCCGGCTTGAGTTTTACTGACATGGGAGAATGCGCCCATGTAACCGGAACACCGACAGAGACCGGAACATTTTCAATCACGGCCCGGGTAACGGATAATACCTATCCGCTGTCCGACACGAAAGTTTTTGAATTGACCATCACCAATCCGTAATCGAATGAACGGGGTTTAAATTATGAAACCGAGACGATATTTCTGGTTTGCTGTGTTCTGTTTCACGACTGCTTTGTACACTCAAAACTGGAACGCCAGTCTTATGGTGGATCCCAATCCTTCCCCCTATCTCAGCGACTGGCAGTCTGATCCGACACTGGCTTCTCTGGAAATCATGAATAGTTCGGACAAACCCGATGTCATCATTGTCCATGGTAAAGCCTATCAGGAGGGGAATCTCGTTTTTCAGGGCAATTCCGGCCGCCTTCTGGTAGAAGCCGATGATATGATTCAGATTGATCCGACCGATTTCCCGGACTGGATTACGGAGTCCGTGAACCAGAATTTAAAGGATAAAATCTCACGAACCGGCATGCTTCCCGAAGGAGACTATGAGGCCTGCGCGGAAGTCGTTAATTTATGGGGAGATATTCTGATCACAAATATCTGTGCCTATTTCACAATCTCTCATCCCGAGCCGCCGGAACTGATCTATCCTGTAGATCATGAAATGGTGTTTGATCCCTATCCGATATTCCAGTGGATTCCGCCTCAGGTACCACCCACACAGAATCTGGTCAATGTATTCCGGCTGGTGGAACTGTTAGACGGACAGCTTCCTGAAATCGCTATCGAAGCCAATTATCCGCATTATGAAAACTTCAATGTGTTCGATTCAAACCTCGAATACCCGCTGGATGGGCTGAATCTGGAACCTGGCAAATCATATGTCTGGCAGGTACAGGCACTCGACTTCCAGGGAAGGCCGGCCACCAAAAACAACGGATACAGTGAACTGGGCATCTTTACCATGAGCAGTGACATCCTGGCCGAATCGCCTCCTGTAGAACTGATCTCTCCGGAAGACGATGCCCTGGTCATGTCCGCCCGTCCGATATTCGAATGGCTGGAGCCTCAGGCGACGATTGAGGGCTTGGTTTATTATACATTAAGGCTCGTGCCGGTCCAGAATGGTCAAACTCCCGAACAGGCGATGTTGCAGAATCAACCGCTTTTCGAAAATAGCGCCACATTAACCGATCCGTTTTTGGATTATCCGGCGTGGGCAGATCCATTGATCTCCGGAACGCAATATGCCTGGCAGGTGACAGCCCGCGATCATTACGGGTATCCGGTGACCCAAAATGAAGGCAAAAGCGAAATCAGAACATTTACCTTTGCTCCCGGAATCGTTCCTGAAGACCTGAGTGATCTGCTCCCGGACAGGCTGCCCCTGCCATCCGATGAAATTGCCTGGATACAACTAAAACAAAATCAGACCTGTCTGGTTCAATGCGCTCTTTCTCCGGATTCGAGCCGGCTTTTTCTGACATCTCCGGCCCCCAATTCTGTGCCTCTTTGCTTGAACGCTGCCTCGCCGTCCGCAATGGTCAACGCGACTGTCGATCTGGTGCTGAACCGGTTTACTCAGGAAGTCTTGTCCGGTACCGTAAATGCAACTCCCCGTACCGGACTGGGATCTGCATTCGATTTAACTCCTGCAGGTCTCCCATTGGTCATTCAAACCATTCAATATGATGCATCCGGCGGCGGGAGCTTTCATCTTCAGGCAGCCATCTCAGTCTTTGGTGGTTTAAGCTCGTCTGCTCCGGCACATCTGACCCTGACCGGAGACGGATACATATACGGCGACATTCATGCGGAGCCTGTTTCCATAGAAATTCCTATTGTTTCCAATCATCTGATCCTCAATCTTGCAGAAACCGACGGGCAGGTTTATCCGGCACAGGGATTTGTCAATACGGAATTTATACTGAACCTCTACGGAGTACTGCAATTTCCAGATGCATCCGAAGGCGGCGAGATTCCTGTTCAATGGGCAGCGGACCGGACCGGCTGGCACCTGACAGCCTCCGGCGGTCAGGCCACTCTGACAACCGGTTCTTATCAATTGGCCCTTGATATTTTACAAGTCAAAACACTTGAATATCAATCCGGTGTATCCAATCCCTGGCAATATGATTTTTACCTGGATGTCATCCCAAAATTGACTGTTTCACAGCCTCCGCTGGCACTTCCCAAACTGGCCGGCCTGCATTTAACCCCGCAGGGGATTCATTTTCCGCAAATGGATATAACACTGAATCAGGGACAGAGTATCAGCCTCAACGGTCTCAGAATCACACCGGATGCCGTGCATATTCAGGAAGCATGGATTGATATTTTCGACGGAAGTTCACAGCCTGAATTCAAATTCGACCTTTCTCTCGAACTGACCGGATTTCCACAGCATCTCCACAACCTTGCCGTCACTCCCCTGACCGCTTTAAACAGCGAATATCGGAACGGATCTTTTTCCGGCTCGATAGAGACGCGAGCCTATTTATCTCCAATATGGGCACCGTTGAATGTCTCTGAATCCATCGGTCTTCAAATCCATGAACTGAGCGGCCACCTCACCGGCGATTCATCCGATCCTCTGATGTTATCTGTCAACGCAGACTTTGTTACCGGGCAAATAGGCTCTGGTACTGCAACACTCGGTCCTATCGAAAATCTCTCAGTGGATCTGGACGGCATCTTTACCGGAAGTCTGGAGCCTGCCTATCAAGATCTGGATCTGCCCTGGGGAGACTGGAACGTGCATCTGGATCAGAGCGCTTTAAATTTATTACACGGCTCCTCCGGACAGGCAGCACTGCTGCGATTTGGCGGTCATATTACCCTGCCCGAATATCCACCGGATGCAGCCGTGCAAGCGGACGGACAGGGCCGGTATAATCTGATTGCGGCCGAGCTGGACAGTGGAGAATTTATTATTACCGATCCCTTTACCCTGCCGGTTCCGACAGCAACTCCAGTTTTCGGCCTCCGCTGTACAGCCGGGGCCACTGTCGGACCTTCCGGGATCCTCTTCAATAATGCAGCCGGGGAAATCATTCTGGAAAACGGATCATCTATTGCCAATACATATTCGCAGGATGTGCAAATCTCCGCGATTGAACATATTCCTTACGAGGGGGCTATTGATTTCTCTGAATCGTTTGCATTTCAAATCCGGGACCTCAATGAAACAGCGGATCAGATGCCCTGGAGAGCAGTCATCTCGAGCACCTCGCTGGATACCAGCCTCGAAGAACTCATTTTTCATGTGCCCGGTTCAGTTCGAATTGAACAGGGAAACTGGCAGTTTTCACAAACCAGCACCGCGCATCTCAGTTATGCCGGTCTGAATTTTGAAAATCTGAGGGCGGAATGTTCAAACGACCTGAATTTATCATTCAATCCCTTTCAGATCCAAACCGGTCAGATCGAATTGTTTTCCGGAGAATCACCGATCGCCACGCTGGACCATTCCGGATTCTGGCCGGGCGATATCTTCTCAGGCGCCGAGCTGCAGGATCCATCGCGCATTCTGCTTCCGGATGAGAGTATTGCCTATATTCAGTTGAAAGACGATGCAGGCAACTGGCTTGCAGATATTCAGGATATGGGGCTTCATTTAAGTGTATCCACTGCCCAGAGCGGACCGGTACCTCTTGTTCTGCCCGGACTTCGCTACGGATCCTCATCGGATCCTCAAGTGCTGGTAAGCCTTGACCAGGTCATGGTGAATAAGGCCAATCTAAGAATGATCCAGGGTACACTTCGGGTGACAGCCGGAGAACTGCCGCTTTCACTGCAGAACGCCGGTCTGGCTCTTGAAATTACAGAAATCAAATATGCAACGGCCGATCAGCAACTGCAGGCATCCATCCGACCCGAACTCCCGAAAATATTCGAATCCGCATCTCTGGCTGTGACGGATATCCCGGTCACTGCAAACGGTCTTGAGTCTTTTCAACAAAAAAATCCTGACGGAACCCCCCTGGCTTCAATCGCAGCCGGATCACAGCTGAATTGTACGGTTTCTGAGATTAACGGCACCTCTCTCTGCACAAACAAACAGCTGGTTCTAAACGGGCAGCTTCTCCTTCAGTTGTTTCAGCAGGGCGGAACCACCAAACCGATAGACTATACGCTGACACTCACACCCGCTCAGGCCAACTTTACGGTTCAGCTGAACTATGATGAAACCAATGGATATGCCCTGCCGCTGGGAAAGGCACAGCTGCGTCTGACCGATGACGCCGGAATCCCTCAGGTCGGCATCGCGGCGCCATTCGATCAGGAAAATCTGATTGTGACCCTGCAGACACTGAAACTCAGTCTGCCGGAACTGGGCAACGGGCTGATCCTGGCCATGGAAAACTTAATTATTGATAAAAACGGCATTCAGCCGCCACAGATTCCCACAGATCCGGCCCAGATGATTCAATTCGGTGGTCTCGATTTCACCCTGTCCGGCGAACAAAAAGTGACATGGGATTCGTCTCCCCCGGGACTGATACTGACGCTTGGCGGCGATTTTCAGATTTGGAACCGGGATATCCCGTTCACTGATCTGACTCTGGGAACAGACGGCACCTTTTCCGGAACCAATCTGCTACCCGATTCGGTTCAGACCGTATCGGGGCTTCTGGCGCTGACACAGCTGATTCTGGACGACGGGCTGACATTCAAAGGTGAAATCCAGCCGCCCGAACCGTTCCGGGAACTCGGTGCTACCCCGTTTACCATTTATCTGGACGGCAATGGCAACTGGGTGGATGCATCAGGCAACCGCATCACAGATCAGACCATCACAGCTCTGGATGGCGAATCCGAATCCGGCGCCGATGTATATCTGGGCTCAGAGCCGCTGCGTGTCCGCTGCCGGATGAGCGGTTTGGGTATTCAGCTGCCTGTATCCCTGTCAAAAGCCACAGGAAATGTGGATATCGCCATCAATACGTACTGGCCCAAAGTGGACGCATATGATCCGGGCAATTTCGAAGAAAAAATAGAGATCACCGGACTTATTGAATTTACAGACGGCAGCATCACCGGAGAATCCTGGACCCTGGAAGAGACCACGGCGCCGGCTTTTGTACTCGGGGAACTGATTCGCCTTGACATCGAAAACATATCCGCGGCCACCCAGGGTGGATTCCGGATAGAACTGGGCGGCAGCCTCACTCTCAACTGCCTGCCCGGAGGAAGCGGAGGCTGCCAGTTTGAAGAATTTATTCTGGCCAAGGATTCCACCGGTTTCGGTATCATTTCAAGCGGGGAACTGAATCTGTACGGATTCTGTATTTCGGTGAGCGACTTTGACTATGGTACAGATCCCCTTTCCTTCGATGTCTACAGTGCCAATGCATCTGAAGGCACGATATCTGAAGGTTCCAAATCAACGGATGGATTTTATGTGACCTTCAAAGCATCGATCAGCAGTGATATCGCCGGATTTTCAGGAGGCGTGGACCAGTTCATCATATACAAGGACGCCACCCAGTTCTATTTGCTGCTGGATAACGCCAATTTCGATTTCCAGAGCACAGTCAAAGGCCGGCTGGATCTGGAAGCATTGATCCCCCTGACCCTGGAAAACTTTCAGTTCCAGATGTCGGTGGGAGGCAGCCTGACCGTGAACGGAACCGGTTTCGCCGCTGTGGGAGAAATTGCGTTTAAAGATGATATGATTTTCGGGCAGCAGACCAAAATGCCCAGTTTCGGTCTTTTTCTGGGGCTGGTGGGACAGAAAATCACCCTCACCCCTCTGCCTATTACCATTACTGATATAGGCGGCGGTATCTTTTTCAACCCGACCGCACGCATCGAGGACTGGGTGTACAGCAATTGCGGGCTGAACAATGAATCGGAATGGCTGAAAACCTCTTTTGACGAGTATACTCAGACCAATCCCCTGCTTTCCGTGTTCATTCTGGGCGGTGTGTCCCTGCCGGACGGGGACGCCATCAAGGGACGGGTGCTTTACTCTCTGGCGTCGGATCACATCCGCCTGGACAACTCCCTGACCATTCTGGCCTATGAAGCGATGAAACCTTTTCTCGAAATTTCAGCCAAGGGCCATATCGAAGCAGGATTTCAGGATCTGATTTCCATGGGCAATCTCAGCAATTTTTATCTTGAAGGCAACCTGGATGTGCAGCTCAAGCTTAAAAAGCTGAATAATCTCGGTCCGAAAGCATCCCTGGCCTTCGGACTCGTCCACAGCAACGGAGAATTGTACTGGGGCGTTCACGGCAATATGAACATGGATATAATGAGCATACTGAGTGCCGATTACGAACTGATTATCGGCAATCCCGGATTTCTCATCGAAGGATCGATTCACGGCGGTTTTGATATCAGCATCATGTCGGTCGATGCCGGTCTTGAGAATGCGTTATGGGTCGTATGGGACAGATCCAATCCGTCCATGGGCGCCTATATGACCGGATACATCGAAGCCGAAGTGGCCTGGGGCATGGCCTGGGCCAGAGGCGATCTGGGAGCCGCACTGCTTCTGATCCCCTCTCCCTATTTTTACGGGTACGCTGAACTGGACTGCGGTTTTCTGGCATGGGACTGGAACGCAACCGCCTGGGCAAAATGGGAAGACGGCAGTTTTGACGGCGGATTGGGGGATGCCCCCGGCATGGAAAAGGTGCTTGAAGAAGCCGCCGCAGCAGCCGAGGCTATAAAAAACCAGACAAATGATGTATCCAACGCGTTGGGAGCCGGCAGTATCGGACTGAAACTCGGCCTGGATGAAGCCATGATGGCAAGAATCATTCGCAACATTTCTACAGGCAGAGCCGGTTTATATGACGCTTTGGAAACCGACCGTCAGTTTGTGGTCGATGTTCTGAACGGTGTGGGATTCGGTCCCAATGTGCCCGGATTTAACAGCTTTGTCCGTGAGCTTCGCTCCGGCCTCAATCCATCTACGATTCAGCAGTTGTCTTCCCTGAAACAGGAGGCAAACGATTATCAGGAGGATTTGAAAACCGAACTCCGGAACCACCGGAATGCCCTGAGCAGCCAATGCGAAAGCGCGAAAAATGATTTGCAGCAATTGCAGAGCGCATTATCCCTGGACATCACACATGATTCAACATCTGCATTGACCAATCCGCTCGGCCCCGGAACATCGGCATCGGCAGGGGGGGTTTCTGTGCCGTCTTTCCAGGTGAATAAGTCGGTTTTTGAGAATAACACATCCCTGGTAAACCATTATTCCAGCAGTGTCGGGACAGCATTAAACGATTTAATCAATCAGATTACTGCCCTGGACAGCCTGCGTTCCGGAATTTTTACGGTGATCGGGCCGGGAAGCGATATCAGCCTGACGCTTGAAAAATTCGTCAGTCCCGCCATGCAGAGTCAGATCAATGCCGCGTTGTTTAATTCCATGGAAGAAAAATTCGATTTGTATCAGGGCATTAAAAGTCAAATTAATCAGAATGTGTTTTCGCCGGACGGCGATCTGGCCATGAAATTGCGCAGCCTGCAGAATCTGATCAACTTTGATGATGCGTCGGTTCCATATTATGAACTTAAATTCAGAGATGCTCTGGATCACCGGATCGAAACCATGGACGCACTGGCCGATACCATGCGTGGTGTGGATGCCTGGGAAATCAATCTGGGCGGTATGTGCGAAGGCATCGAAACCACCACCCGGCAATTTTACGGGACCGTGCCGTTCGCTTTTGCTTCGCATACCCAGTCTCAACTGGACACGCTGTATCTTAGGGCAACCCGCATTCATCAGAACTACAATTCCGAAAAAGATGATATGCATCGGGAACTGACCGGCCAAATTGATGTCATGTGGGACAAGTACGCGGAATTCACCGAGAAGCTCTACACCGCTTATCAGCAATTCATTATGCTGGCGAAACAGTTTCCGGATTTACCGAACACGATGAAAACCACGCTGTCTGCCATGGAAAACCGGATGAAAACACTGGAGCAGGAACTGTACCTTCCGGCTCCTTCGAGTGTGTCTGTGACAAAATCAGAGCCCGGGCTCCGTTACGGACCGGTGAATCTTTCCCTCAATCTGGGAAGCTCCGGTACGGACGACATGATTGAAGTCGCCTACACACTCTCCGGCAATGATTTTCTGGCGACCGGAACCAAAACAGCGTTTTCAACACCGGTATTCCCGGCTGTGATGGGGCAGACTGAACAGATGCAATTCAAGGCGCGATACCGGAATACAGCCGGATTAACCGTGGAATCGGCTGGACGGAACTTCACCATTCAACATGGAGGTACCCAGTCCACAGAACAGACCTATGAACCACCCGCCCCTGCCTCTCCGCCCACGTTTCCCAATCAGGCACTCATGATTAAAAATTCGTACCAGGAAGTCTGGGGGGGGCTATCCGGGACCGGAATGCAGCAACGATGTTATCTGCTGAATACGAGCAGCCGGCTCCGCATCGCCTGGCCTCTGGCCCAGTCGGCCTCAGGCGGTATTGCGCAGTATGAAGTCGCAGTCCGGTCCTGGGATGATCATCAAACCGTCGTGGACTGGACACCGGCCATCAGCAAGGATTCGGCAAGCGTGGCTGTTGTTCTGGAACAGGGCAAGCCCTATGAGGTGATAGTCCGCGCCAAAGACCTGGCCGGGCAGACGAGCACACCGCTGATTTCAGATGCTCCTCTGGTTTACAATCCAGGTTATATCGGATTCCCGGAGGGCGCCAAAATGACCGTTTCGACACTGGATCTCGGCGAGTCGTATCTGCGCGCACAGGCCGAGTGTCCTCTGGCCGGGGAATATTATTTTACTTCTGCATCCAAGGGAACCTGCCGGAAATTCTATACCAATCATTATGAAATTCAGTTACTGCGGGACGGGGCCGTCATCAATGAAACCGAATGGGAACCGGTTTCTGAATATTCAACAGATATCTCAATTAATACCTATGAAGGTATCATCAAATTTTATTTTCAGGGGGGCACACATTGCCTGCCGAGAAATCTACCCTTCAAAGAAAGCTTTAAAATCGCACTCCGGGTTAAAAATAATGCCGGCGAAATCACAGTTCCGGCCGTATCCTTTGATGTGCCGAGACTCGATGATCCCTCAAAGCCCACCGATTTTCTTGCAGAATTCAAGGGATGGAATATCAGCGGCAACCTGTTAATTAAAATCACCCAACCCTCGACAGATGGCGAAAGCGGTATTGCAGGAATTCAGGTAGCCGTTGGACGCAGTGCGGACGATCTCAGCATCAAACCGTTCAGCTATGATGCGGAGGGGCATCCCCTGTTCGATGTTGGCCCGGAGAGGAACAGAACGAATGACCTTCTGAGCTGTCCGGTCAACATGGACGGATTGACTCTGGCCCAGTCGGAATTTGTGATTGCCATCCGCATGGTTAATGCACAGGATCAATATGCGGAAACCGTTCTGGAGCAACCGGCGCTGACCAGCCAGCAATATATACTGCAGAGCGGATATAATCCGTCGGACCGTCCATATTTAAACGTCAGCGGCATTCTCAATGCACAGACACTGATCGTACGGATTATCGATAACGCCTCATCGGAAATGCTTCAGGAAACGGTTTTGGCGCGCCCGTCCGGATCGGTTTCATTCTTGCTGCCCGCATCGTTGAAAGTAGGGAGTCAATATACGGCCCGTATCCACAAGAGGGATAAAAACGGAATGTACCATCCGGCTGTCGATCAGGCCTTTGCAATCAGGCCGCATTTGCCGCCGGTCACCATCGAATTCAAGGACGACGGTCGTTTTCGTAAAATTCAGATCCTCGGAACCATGGATGACCGCGCAAAGGCGGAGAATCTTCAGACGCTGTATTACCGCATCGGCCGCGGACGGGCTCAGGAAAATATTCTGGCAGAAACAGGGTTTAGAATCGAATCCGATTTCGAAAGAAACATTATTCTGCCGGACAGTCTTCAGGGAGGTGACAGAATTTATCTCTCCCTGCGTGTTTCAACAAATCAGGATATCTATTCAAAATTAAATGTCTATCCGCTTGCCATTCCCTACAGGGGCCTGTTCACGGACACGGATTTTTATCTGACACGGGAAAACAATAGTTACCAAGCGCATTTAACAGGAACACTTGATGCGGAAGCTGTATCCGGAAATCTTTCCGGTGTGAGGCTCTGGATCGGAACTGAATCCGGTAATGACGATATTTTAAAAGCGATAAATATCTCACTGACACCATCGCAGCAAACATTCTCATGGGAAACCCCGCTGCCTGAAGATCAAATAGGCCCTGGATCAAATTTGCATGGCTCTGTCTGCGGTTATGACCGAGGTCTGACCATGACGGACACATTACATATGCAGACCGCACTTGCCAATGTGTCCCTGCCAAAATTAAATTTTGCCTATGTAAGTGAACAAGGACAGACCCTGCTGATCTGCAGCGCCGATCCGTCCTCCTTCAGCCGGGCGGATCATGTGGAACTCCGTATCGGAACTGCCAAAGGGCAGAATGATGTCCTGACCGGAGCATCTGTGACACCTTCGGAACCGTCATATCGTATCACGATTTCGGACGATTACCGTGGAAAACTATTGACCATTACGGCACGCGGTTTCGCCTCAGACGGAACCCCCTCGCTGCCGTGCTATTTCGAAACCCGCGTAAGCGCGCTTGACGCACCCGTGCTATCGGGTCAGTTGTTTCCGGCAACCGGCCAATATTTATTGCGATTATTCGACCAGTCCTCTTCACAACCGGTTTTTTCCAACATCGAAGTCTGGGGAGGAACCATGCCGCAGGCCCGGGATATTTTTACTCCGAAAACCGGCTGGGCAAGTGACCGGTGGGATTTTCTGTTTTCCAATGAAGCATTCAACGGGCATCAGCTCTACGTGACAGCCCGATATATCAGCGGAGATGACAAATCCCCCTTGACTGTCTTGCTTGTCTCAAGATCTGACTATCAAAACATCATCGGAGACATCCGGGAATCGGATCATCGCCCCGAAGTAAAAATTCAATCCGAAGCCTTTAATGGAGAACAAACGGTCGCCGGTGTTCAGTATGCCATCGGAAGCCGTTCAGGTGCCACGGATATACGGAATTATCCGGGGCAGGGAACCTATGATTTCAGTGCTTCGGAAATTCAGGCAGGCGGCTCAGTCCTTCTGCCCGATTCCACGACCCATATGCCGGGCAATGTCTGGATCAGCCTGACAGCGATCTCTACGTCTGGTTATACGCATGTGTCTGAAAAAATATTTATGCCGAAACCCCGGGCCCCGGAAGCCGAGGTTTATTTCTATCAGAAACCCAGCGGATATGAATATTTTGTTTGCAAAATCGATCCGGCCACTGTTCGCGATTATGATCAGGCGCTGCTTTATGTTGTGGTGAAACGTAACAATACAAACATCATTGTATGGCCCGATATCCGGTTCAGCCGTTTTCTGACAAACGGACAATTTGTCCGGGAAGCGCAAATGCCGGTGACCCTGGGTCCTGATGAGTCGCTGAATGTCAGCGTGGATTACGCGGTACCGAATGGCGGATACTATCAGGGATCTTACCGAGCCACGCTGACCGCGCCGTATCGTGTGAATCCGTAACCGGGTACTGAACGAATCAATAATATGAGGGATTTCCCTATGAATGGTCAATTGAAATTTGGTTGGATTCTCCTGCTGTTCAATTATGCCCTCTTTTCACAGCCGGATTTTTATTCGGCTGTCAAGCAGGATTCTGTATTTATTTTCCTCACCGAAACACCGGCCATCGGCCAATCCGTTCTTATCGAACGCAAAGGACCGACAGACGAGGACTTTGTTTCAGTCACTGAAACACCGATCCGGCCCGTGCTGTCTTCGGATGAAGCCCTTCGCATGCTTGGTGAGGATTATTCTACCATTGCCGAAGCGCTGCAGACAGAAAATATTCAGCAAACCCTCTTCTTATTGCGAAACGACCCATTTTACGGCGGTATTTTCACCATGCTGAATCGCAGAGTCGGTCATATTCTTGGACGGTTCTTTGCGGCGGGAGGTCATCAACGGGGCGTGGACTATGTGTACCGGATTCGTTTGGTCGACCGAGGCGGCAACACTGTGCAGTCCGTTGAAAAAACCATCCGCATTGTTGAAAACCGTCCGGAACCACCCCGAGGGATCACACTCAAACCTCAGGCGCTGGGCATGAAAATCGCATGGGAATACCCGCCCTGGCAGCCGGATTCCCATGATCTGACCGTGCAGTTTCATCTCTACAGGAAGAACGGCCAGAATTTTCAACGAATCAACAATCGCCTCTTACGCCTGGAAAGAACGGTCATGTCTTTTCTCGACCGGAATGTCCAGCCGGGGGACAGTGTCTGTTACTATCTGACTGCCGTCAATGCGGCCGGTCTGGAAAGTGAGCCTTCTGAAATGCTCAGCGGACGTTTTTCGGATATCGTGCCGCCGTCCCGCCCTATCGGGCTGACGGTACAATTAAAAGGAGGGCAGGTGGCCCTGATCTGGAACCTCAATCCGGAACTGGACATCGCCGCCTATTATGTTTATCGGGCACCGACAAGCACCGATCCGTTGGTTCGTATCAATAAAGATCCGGTTTCAGCGGACGATCCCTGGTATGCAGATGCTGCCTGCCAGCCCCGGAAGAAATATTTTTACGCCGTCACAGCCATCGACTCTTCGGGTAACGAAAGCCCGGCCTCAAACCGGATCAGTATCTGGGTGGAAGACCGAACCCCTCCATCCCCGCCTCTGAACCTGAGAGCCAGACTGGAAAATCATCGGATCAGGCTCACATGGCAATCCACTTTAGACTCGGATATTCAGGGATACCGGGTATATCGCGGATACTCAGAGGAAACCTTATACCGGATGTCCGAATCATTGATTCCGGATACAATCTATATCGATGGTACCGACAAAAAACTGGAACCGGGCCGACATTATTATTACGCCGTATCTTCTGTGGACAGCTCCTGGCATGAAAGTGACAAAGCGGATATTTGGGTCATACTGCCGGATGATCAGCCTCCCCGCCGCCCAGGCGATGTGCGCGCCATGGCAGAATCGGATGCGGTACGAATTCTGTGGAATCCCAGTCCCTCGACCGACATCGCAATATATCGACTGGTCAGGATTTGTCACAATATCAGCATTGAACTCGGACAATTTCCTGCGTACATTCGCGAATGGGCCGACACGACCTTGACAAAAGGAGATACCTGCCAATACCAGATAACTGCTGTAGACACAGCTGGTAATGAAAGTGAACCCGCGCTCTCTGCGACAGTATTGATGCGGGATTTTGATCCTCCGCACTGTCCACGTTTTTTACAGGCAAAAGTACAAAAAAACGGAGTGACAATTCAATGGGAACGGATCGCAGCATCAGATCTTGCCGGTTATCGCGTGTACCGTGCGGACATCGAAACCGGTATTTATCAACCGATCAATGAAATTCTTTTGTCCCAGCTCAGCCTGACGGATAAAGAAGGGCAACCGCACCACTGGTACCGGATCAGGGCTGTGGATACATCCGGAAATGAAAGTGCATTCAGTCCATCCGTACCGGCAATGGGCATAGCAGAATAACTGAATTCCGAAAAAGAAGACGATAAATAATATCTGTTTTGGATAATTTCAGGTGACTGAACACTTCTCAAAGCTCCCCCTATGAAAAAATGTTTGAGAGGATGTAAAATCCACAATAAAATAATAATGCCCGTATTATATAATCCAACTGTCACATCAAACAACCGGAGTCCAAGCTGTTGGTTATTCAAATGATGATTCATCGTTCTTTTCGAATGATCTGCTTTATCCTCTTTATTGGATTTAATGCCACATTTTTACAGGGTCAGCATTTTCTGTTTTCGGACTCGCTTCTCAATCAGATGCAATCCCGATCTGAAAATATTGAGAAATTGCGCAACCAATATATCCGTCAACTGCCGCAATCCCGGAATCCCGAATCTCTGCATATAAAAATCGCCGGGACCTATCTGATGCAATCCAGATGGCCGGAAGCCAGAAGCCACTATCGTCGGGCGCTCCGTCAACAGCCAAATGATTTACAAATCAACGGGCTGATTGCCTTGAGCTATGAGCAGGAAGACAAACCGGATTCTGCTTTAATGATTATCGAGCCCATTGCAGTCATGCATCCGGACATTATCGCTCTGCAATTTAAAGCTGCCAGTCTGTCGGAACAAATATCCGATTATAACAAAGCCATCCATTTTTACAGACAATGGAAACGGCTGGATTCGCAAAATCCATGGGTAGAAACCTGTTTGGGCCGGGTGCATGAAAAAATGGGAGAACCTGACAGTGCCAGGGCTGCCTATCTTATGTCTGATAAAAAGGGGGGCACTGCCCGGTCCTCATATAAATTGTTAATCGAATCCCGCAGACAGGCAGATACAAGCCTGGCCAGGATGTATCAGGAAAGGGTGGTTGAGCATGTGGTTTCTGAAATCATTGCCGTTGAAAATCGCTGGAAACCTGCACCGGAAAATCCATTCAGTAATTACACTCTGCAACGGGATCAGACAATAAATCAGGACGAATTAAAAACAATGCTACGAAACGTTGTCTATAACTGGATTCCTTCATCCGCATCCGTCGCTCTAGAATCACAGATCACTGCTTTGTTGAAAAAATATCCGGATGCACCCCTGTTATTGGAACAATTGGCTTATGTATATAAAGCACAAAACAAATGGGACCAGGCGATCCGTGTATACAAACAGCATCTTTCACTGAACCCAAGATCTGCAATCGGATTAAAAAATCTGGGATCCATATATGAAAAGCAGGGACAATGGCTCGATGCATTTCGTATCTATCAGCGAGGACTGGCCCTGGATATGGAAAATCCTGAATTTTACCCATTGATCATTCGAACAGCGAAAGAAGCCGATTGCCTTAAAAGATTAAGCGACCGATGGGAACGGCTGTATCAGGCTCATCATGATAATTCTCTTTTAAAACGAAATTTGATTGCAGTCTATTATCAGCTCGGGCAAAACGACCAGGCTGAAGCCCTTCTTCATGATTTCGATAAGTAATCCGGTTTTATAAAAACAGCCGATATTCTTGTTTTATTTATAAAAGACTATTATTATCTTATATCATTCATTATACAATACAACTAGAAATCATCCATATGTTCACTGAATGAACGGTCATCACAATGAAAGAAATTTTTTTAATCAACATCTCAGGACCTGACAAACCCGGAGTGACCTCTTCAGTCACGGATATTCTCACCCATTACAGCGCAACTGTTCTGGATATTGGTCAGGCAGTGATTCATGACACCCTGGCCCTGGGATTTCTTGTGGAAGTACCCAAAGAAGCGGAATCATCTCCGGTGCTCAAGGATCTGCTTTTCAAAGCCCATGAAATGGGTGTGCAGATGAATTTCACACCCATTTCTGAAAAGGAATATGACGAATGGGTCAATCAGCAGGGGAAACCCCGGTACATCATTACCATACTGGCACGAAAAATTACCGCAGAGCATATTTCACGTGTCTCTTCGATCCTAGCCAAAAACAGATTGAACATTGACAAAATCACCCGTCTCTCAGGAAGGATACCCCTGCAGGCCAAAGACAATCAGACACGAGCCTGCGTGGAACTGTCAGTCCGCGGTCAGTCGGATGATCTCGATCAAATGCGGAGTGAATGCCTGCAGCTCACAGATGAACTGGGCATCGATATTGCTTTCCTGGTAGACAGTGTATACAGAAGGCACTGCCGATTGGTTGCCTTTGATATGGACTCCACATTGATTGAGATCGAAGTTATCAATGAATTGGCAAAAAGGGCAGGAGTTGGAGATGAAGTCACCAAAGTGACCGAATCGGCCATGCGGGGAGAAATTGACTTCACAACCAGTCTGAGGAAACGGGTAGGCTTGTTAAAAGGATTGAATGAAGATGTGCTTAAAGAAATCGCTCAAACACTTCCGCTAACAGAAGGCGCAGAAACTCTTTTCAGAACTTTAAAAAGTCTGGGATTCAAAACCGCCATTCTCTCCGGGGGTTTCAACTATTTTGGAGAAGCACTTCGGAAAAAACTGGGAGTTGATTATGTTTTCTCCAATGAGCTGGAAATAAAAAACGGCAAGCTCACCGGCCAGGTCACAGGAGAGATTGTGGACGGCCGGCGGAAAGCCGAGCATCTGAAACTGATCGCTCAGGCGGAAAAAATCAGGCTGGAACAGACCATCGCTGTAGGGGACGGCGCCAATGATCTGCCTATGCTCAATACAGCTGGTATGGGCATTGCCTTCCGTGCCAAGCCGATTGTTCGCCAATCCGCGAAACAATCGATTTCAACATTGGGATTGGACAGTATTCTGTATTTAATCGGAATGCATGATCGGGAAACATTATAAAAAAAGTAAATATTTCAGCTTCCTGATTCATTATCAATCACTTTTTCAATCACAAAATGATCGCGATCTCTTGATTGAGCCAGTGTTCGCCACAAATATTCTCCCACAATTCCGATCATGATCATCTGAATACCGCTGACAATGAGTATTAAAATAGTGAGGGTGGTCCATCCCGGAACCTGAGAGCCAATTATTGCCCGACGAATTAAAATGATAAATGCCATAATAAATCCCAGGAATGAAACAAAAATCCCGATTAAGCTCATCAACCGGATCGGTAAAAAAGAATAATTAATGACCCCGTCAATGAGAAGTGCGATTTTTTTGCCAAATGTCCATCTCGAACGTCCGGTTTTACGAGCCAAACGGTGATAATGAATAAATTTGGGAGTATATCCCGACCACAATATCTGTCCCTGGATAAACGGCTGCGCATCCTGGTTCTGTAACAAAACATTCAATACTTTTCTGCCAATTAAAATGTAATCAAAACCACCGGTTGGCATATTTGAAAAACTTAACTTTCGCATCATCCAATAAAATAATTGTGAAGTCAGGCGACGATAAAAAGATTCATCACGAGCTGACCGTGTACAAATAACAATCTCATAATTATTTTCAAAATGCTCCTTCAGCATATCATGGCAAAGCGAGACAGGGTCCTGACCATCGGCTGACATAGAAATAACACATCGGCCTTTTGCATATTTCAATCCAGCAAGCCGGGCAGCCGGCTGCCCGAAATTTCTGGTCAGTTTAATAAGCTTCACAATTTTTGGATTCGCCTTTTGAATTTCAAGTAATTCATGAAATGAATTGTCTTGAGATCCGTCGTCAATAAAAATCACTTCAAAAGAAAATCGGGTGTTTTGCCTGATCACTTCCATCAATGAAGACATCGTATCAAATAAACAACCTTCATTGTAATAAACAGGTATAACAAATGAACAATCGATTCTTGAGTTGTGATGTGTCATAACGAACTCTTTTTTTATGTCATAGGATAATGATATCGATTTAATTCATCGCGGGCAATGGATTCAAAACACTGCCGATCGGCTGTTGTCAACTCATGTTGATACCGGTTAATTTCTTCAACAATGGGCGGTTTTAAAGTTTTTGCTTTCCATTGAAGAAACGCTTTGGGTTCCAGAGTTTTATTTTTATTATTCTGATAATATTTGGACATGGATGGATCATAATCCTCTCCAAACCAGTGACATAATTTTGACAGATGGCTCTCGGCATTTTGAACCAAATCCTCAAAGCGGATCTCATAAAAACGGATTTGTTTCCTGCCTGACAGTTTTGAATAAATTAAATTGACATTATTTTTCCATTCCAGGGCAATTTCTTCAATATTGGACGGCAGCCGGGGAACATATTCAGAATCAATATGTCTCTGATTTAAACGCAGATACGAACAGGCCACATTCCGTCCATCACGAACCAGATGAATAAAATACGCCTTTGGAAACATTTTAATCAAAGTTGGGATATATTGAATATAAAAATTATTTTTATCTCCCCAACGCGTATATGTTCTGTCCCTGGAAACTGCATAATACTCATACACTGCTGAAACCGCATGTGAATAAGAACCGGGGTGACGATCGAATAAAAAATCCGCCATATGATCTGGATTGATCTCCCATGTCTCGAATTTTCTGCTTTTCAGCACATCCTGAATAAATTCCTGCAATAAAGACCGATCCGTACTCTGATTCCAATGCTTATACTTAGGATATAACCAGGCTGCAAATCCACATTCCGGCGGTATGACAATATGCTTATGTGAAGTCAGCATCAGTCGAAACATGGTGGTTCCAGATCGCGGATTTCCAAGTATGATAATCGGTTCTTTTAATTCCTTTGAGTGAGGATGCGGATTCATATATGCAATTCTTCCAATTATTGATTTTTCATTTTTAATTTGATTTCATGCTGATGCTTGACTACAAATGTAACAATTTTATAAATCATATCAATATCGTTTTTACTAATAGACGGACCGGTCGGCATCACAAGCACTTGTTTACAAATATGCTCGGTCTGAGGAAGTAAACGGCCCGCATTCGGATAAAGTGTCCGATATGGCTCCATTCGGTGACAACCCGGATAAAAATAGCGTCTGGCAATGATATTTTCAGCATGAAGAATATTGACAATCTGATCCCGATTCAATCCAGTCTCTTTTTCATCGATCTCAAAAGTGACATAATGAAAATTTGATTTCTGCTTTTCATGGAGACTCATCATTTTAAATCCTGGGATATGCTCAAACAGCTTTTTATAGTGATAATACCGTATTTGATTTTGCTGTATGAAGGTGTCGAGAGACTCCAGGTTTGTTAATCCCATCGCCGCAGAAATTTCACTCATTTTACCATTTGATCCGATATAAACCACATTATCATGGCCTGAAAATCCAAAATTCTTCATAAGCCTGATTTTATTTGCAAGCGTATCATCATTGGTAACAATTGCCCCGCCTTCGAATGAATTAAAAACTTTAGTCGCATGAAAACTGAATACTTCCAGATGCCCGTGATTGCCAATCTTTCGATTATGATATGAACAACCAAACGCGTGAGCCGCATCGAACATCAGTTTTATTTGATGTTTATTTGCTACTGCAGTCAAACGTTCATAATCACAGGGCGCCCCCCAGACATGCACGCCAATAATCCCGCTGGTTTCTGGTGTTATGCAGAATTCTACCAGTGCAGGATCAATATTACACCCACCTTTATGAATATCACAGAAGACCGGTTTGATTCCCTGCCATTGTAATGCATGTGCCGTCGCTATGAAAGTGAAAGAAGGAATAATCACTTCACCCGTCAAGTTAAGCGCCCGAATGCTGATTTCCAGAGCTATGGTTCCGTTGCATATGCAAATGCAATGTTTAACACCGATATAGGACGCAATCCGTTTTTCCAATTGTTGTACATATTCACCTTGATTTGTCAGCCACTTTTTATCAAGGATATTATTCAACCGTTCATTCAGATTTTTTCTATTGCCAATATTCGGCCGGCCCACATGAAGCTTGTTTTGAAACGCTGGAGGGGCACCAAACATTGCCAAATCGTGAATTGTATTTATATTTTTCATTTCTCTTTATAAGATTTTATACGAATTTTATTGATTTGCCCGATTAGATCATAAAAATGCAGTCGTTCATAAAACAGGGCGTAAATCCCCAATACAGCAATGGGAATCAGGCTCAACACATGAGCAGCAATTGCATAAGTCCTCATTGTATCATATGACAGATGGGGATTTGTGATAATAAGTGCAGCCACCACAGCAAGATGGTATTGCCCAATAAGACCCGTTGTAACAGGAATACTGATAATAACAGCCGTCATAATAATAATAATAATGGGAGTCGCCCACGAAAATTGAATATGAAATGCACAGAGCAGCGCGGCAGAGCCCCCAATTAAAAAACCCCATGTGATGAATGAAAAAAGAAGCGCTCCTGCAATATCCGGCAGAGATTTAAAAACTGCCAGACTCTTGACAATTTTTAGCAATAAATTTTTCAGTCTTTCTGACCATTGAATTGATACTGGATCGACCCAGCGTGTAATACGTGTGAACATCCAATTGTGTTTTCTGTAAGTAAATATTAGAAAAAAAAGCGTTCCGAAGCATATACAAATCAGGCTGATTACCGTTGGTGTGACAATAGTTCTGGAAATAACAATGGGCTGATGGTTATTTAACAATCCTGTCGGAATAATCACATCGGATTGAAAACGGCTGGATAAAAGTGCGATCGGCATAACAATAATTAAAAATAATAAATCACTTACTCTATCAATGGCGACCATCACAATACTCTGTGACAGATGAATTTTCGATAATTTCGATAATACCAGAGCGCGTACTGCTTCACCGATTCGAGCCGGTATTGTGACATTGATCAAAAATCCGATCTGTGTTGCATTAAACAATATACGATAAGGTATTTTCATCATAGGACGAATAATATAATGCCATCTCTGAACACGAGAGAAATAACTTAACCACACACAGCACTGGGAAATCACAATCCATTTTACATCCATACCCGAAATTGATTTTATCACTTCCTGCCAGTCTGTCGTACGAAATAAAATAGCACAGAGCATGCAGGTCACAAATAAACTGAATACCATATAAAGAATTTTATTCATAGCAGACTTTATAATATTAATTACGTTTTGCGACAAGTAAAAGCGATCCCCCGAAAGGCAATATAATGCCTAACTGGATCAAAAACCGCTCCAATGCAAATATTTCTGTTAAAATCTTTTGTAGAGGTCGCGGAATATTGAACTCTCGAAACGGATTATAGTTTTTCTTAGGATAACGATTGTGCATGGCAATCAACAAAAATAGAGGGAATAAAAGCGCATTAAATGAAGTCACCTTGCATATACGAAATCCAGCATCCCTAACCTTTTTAACCAGCTCTGTCCTTGTATATCTCCGTTTATGATATAAAAATTCATCGCGCTGGCTCCATAGCTGAGGATACTGCGGCACACTCAATATAATTCCACCTTGTGGTTTTACAGCTTTATACATCTCTTTTAAGACAGCGACATCTTCTTCAATATGCTCCAGAACATCAAAAGCTCCAATAATATCGAATTCCTCATAAAATGGCAATTGACGGGCATCCGTCTGGAAAAGATGAACATTCGTCAATTTTTTTTTAATATGTTCAAGACCTTTCAAATATATTTCTGATCCCCAACAGGTGAATGACGGATGTGCTTCTTGAATTTTGGACAGTATGGTACCCTTGCCGCACCCGATCTCAAGAAAATTGGCCGCATTGGTAAAAAAATGTTTAATGATCCAAAGAATAAGAAACGCGCGTGCTTTATTGAAATAATGGGGTTCTTCACTGTAAGGCATATGATCAAAAATGTCCGGATTGTAACCGTCATTTTCTGAAACATAGGCTGGATGAAAAATCGGAATATCATTTTTTAACAAGGGGGACATATGACAATGAGTGCATTCCCACCGATCAGATTGATATGGTTCTTTACATGCAAGACAAAATTTCATAATAATAAAATCCTTCCCCCTTCTTGGCCACCCTTCCTGTATCATTCACACAAAAAGCTCATTTAAGATGTGTTCGGTTATAAAATAAAACCTGAATTACAAATATTTGTCTCTTATTTCCAGTCTATTATCTGATGATTGACAATTTTAAAATTTAAGATTTTCAAACATGTGAATCAAGTTGCATTTAAAAATAACAGAATTTTATTCTCTGCGTAAATATATGAATGCGGTATCAATTTGTTTCGACAGCTTGTAATTGTTATCGAGTGACCGATAAAATTGTTCATATTCATGCTCGCTGAGATTTTTATGAAACTGCCGCATCCAGACACCTGTAATCACTGCGCTTGGTACTTTATTTTTAATAGCGGAAAAAATTTCTTTATTACTGATAATCCTGTAATCGGATCGTTGCTTGTCTGACAGTTTTGGAGAGATCCTGATCCCTGTATGACTTTCAAATTTTGGTAAATATTGACGTCCGCTTTCGTATATATACCCTGTCCAGAATGAGAGAACAATATCATCCGGTTTCGTATTTTGTACAATATATTGTGAAACAGATTGATATGTTTTTAATGTCCAGACTGAATTTTGAGGATGCCTGAATGATTCTTTTTGAACTTCTTTAATCGAGATCAAAATGGCAATAAAAAGGAGCAGCCAGGCAAATTTATGAATGTGTCTGTGGATCACAGAAACTCCAGAAGAAACAAATGGAAATAAAAATGGAGCCAAAGCGGCAAGATAATACTGCTCAAAAAGCGGAAACGGATAGGAAGAACTAATAATAAATATTCCCGAGATGATAAACAGTAAAAACCGAAAACTGAAAAGTTTTTCTGGTTTTCTTGAAAAAAGCAGGCCAGTCAGGCTCAGACCGATTATTAATAACAGATAAGGACAATGAAAAATTGTCTGTAAAAAGAACTTGCCCGCATAGAAAAAGTGTGCTTTTAGTCCTGGTGTATAGCTTCTGATCGCATGATATGTTATATTATTAAAGATAAAACCCTTGGGATTAATAATAAAAAAATAAATCAATGGAATACTGCCGGCTGCCAATCCCGCAATAAAACGAAAAGATGCTTTTATATTTCGATTGACTTCAAACAGATCTCTCAGAAAAAGAAAACCAAGAATAACAAATACAACAGGACCGTATAATGCACGGATAGAAATCAGAAGGCTGCAGCATATTCCACTTAGTATGTAATATCGTTTTCTGTCTGTTCTGAAAGCAAAAAAAAGCAGCAGAAGAATCAGTGTGATAAAAAAATTTGATAAGACATATGTTTTTACAACAACATTCCAGGACGCTAGATAAGGATCCAGAATGAGCAACAACATCGCCATAAAGAGGACTGCCGGTGTATGGGGATATTGCTTTAATAAAAATACACCCCACAGAGATACCATTAACACACTCAATAGTGCTGAAAATATGCGAAGCGATGCAAGCGATGCTTTGATAAAATGAACAATAGAATAAATATAAGGTAATAATGGCGCCTGAGGATAGATAAAATCACTATAGACCGTTTTTCCCTCTGCGACCAATCCAACTGATGATGCATAATACCCTTCATCTCCATCAATATGACGACACTGGGACAGCTGAATCAGTCCAATACTATAAAAAAAAATCAGAATGATTAAAATGCCGGTATTTTTTTTAAAATCGGAGTTCATCATATGAACTTGGGATTAAAAAGTGAAAAGGGAATCCAGACAAACCGGATCCCTTTTAATAGCTCAATCAACAGGATTCAATAAAAAATTGTCACACTTCCATGACTTCTTTTTCTTTGGAATGGATTATATCATCAATTTTTTGTATATATTTATCGGTCAACTCCTGAATATCAATCCCGGCATTGGATTCTTCGTCTTCAGATATCTCTTTATCTTTTTGTGCCTTTTTTAACGCATTCAACGCATCCCGACGAATATTGCGTATGGCAATTTTACCGTCTTCGCCCAGTTTATGAACAAGTTTCACCAATTCCTTACGGCGTTCTTCCGTCAGTGCTGGAATTGGTAATCGAATAATATGACCATCATTATTCGGTGTAATACCAATATCGGCTTTCATGATGGCTTTTTCAATCGGTGACAGCATACTTCGATCCCAGGGATGCACGGTCAGCATACGCGGCTCGGGCACAGCGATATTAGCCACCTGCTTTAAGGGTACGTTGCTGCCATAATAATCAACTCTCACAGAATCCAGTAAGGAGGGAGATGCCCTGCCAGTACGTACAGTACTCAGCTCGCTTTGTATGCTGTTTAAACTTTTTTCCATGCGATCCTTTGCATCATCAATAATATTCTTAATCATATCAATCTCCTACGACAATGGACCCAACTTTTTCACCTGAAACAACACGCTTTAAATTATCCCGCTCTAAAAGTTTAAACACAACAATCGGAATATCATTTTCGCGGCATAATGTCACAGCCGTTGCATCCATCACTCCCAGGCGTTTTTCAATCACTTCTGAAAATCGAATTGTATCGATCTTTTTTGCATTTTTATTCTCAACAGGATCATCTGTGTAAATGCCATCGACCTTGGTACCTTTGAGAATAGCATTGGCCCCAATCTCAATCGCCCGTAATGCAGCGGCTGTATCCGTTGTAAAATACGGATTGCCTGTGCCTGCCGCAAAAATGACCACACGGCCTTTTGATAAATGACTGATAGCTCTTCGTCGAATGTAGGGTTCTGCCATGGCTTCCAATCGGATGGCGGACATAACAACAGTCGGCACTCCATCTTTTTCAAGAAAATCCTGAAGGGCCAGCGAATTAATCATCGTGGCCAGCATACCCATATGATCCGCGGCGACCCGATCCATTCCGCGCGCGCTGGCTGAAAGGCCGCGAAATATATTGCCTCCGCCAATGACGATACCAACCTCAACACCGAGATCTTGTACATTTTTTATTTCATCGGCAATTTTCCGCACAATAGCCGGATCAATCTCAAGCTCACGGCTTGCCCGCAGTGCTTCGCCGCTGAGTTTCAGTAAAATCCTTTGATAGACGGCTTTTGAATTTTGACTGTCTTTTTTAGTCACGGTACGATCCACAGAGGAAAGGAGAGTAATCCCCTTTCAAGATTTGAATAATATGGTTATGATATAAAAGACCCGTTCATTTATTCGGGTCGGATATAAAAATCCGGTTCAGCAAGAAATCGTGGAGATCTATTCTTTAGTTGTCTTCGCCAATCTGATAGCGCACAAAGCGTTTTATCGATATATTTTCACCAATTTTTCCGGAAACTTCCATCATGTATTCCTGGATTGTTTTGTCTGGATTTTTCACAAAACTTTGTTCCATCAATACGATTTCCTGATAATATTTATCCAGTTTACCTTGTACGATTTTTTCAATCACCTGTTCGGGTTTTCCTTCGTTCTTGGCCTGTGTCCGAAAAATGTCCATCTCCTTGTCAACCAGTTCCTGTGAAATATCTTCGCGGTTGACAGCTATCGGATTACTTGCAGCAATTTGCATGGCAATATCTTTTGCCAGAGCCTGAAAATCATCCGTCTTAGCGACAAAATCGGTCTCACAATTGACTTCAACCAGAACTCCGAGACGACTGCCTGGATGAATATAGGATATAATAACACCTTCATTCACTTCTCGGCCTGATCGCTTCGCCGCAGATGCGATTCCTTTTTTACGTAAAAATTCAATTGCTTTATCGACATCGCCGTTGGTTTCTTTCAACGCGTTTTTGCAATCCATCATTCCGGCTCCGGTCATATCCCGAAGTTTTTTTACTTCAGCTGCTGAAATCGGCATTCACATCTCCTTGCATTTACATACAGTATATAATAATGAATCTTCCTACCCTTCAGATTTCTGTTCAACTATCGGTTCTTCCTGTTTTACTGCTTCTTCCAAGCTCTGTTCGGATTTGCTTTTGGTTTCAAGTATCGCATCAGCAATGGTATGAACGATCAGACTGATAGATTTGAATGCATCATCGTTGGCCGGAATCGGATAATCAATAGGATCAGGATCGCAATTGGTATCGACAACACCAAATATGGGGATGTTTAATTTTTTGGCTTCTGCAACTGCAATGGCCTCTTTCTTGGTATCCACAACGAACAGACCGCCGGGCAAACGAGGCATATCCTTGATCCCTCCCAGGCTTTTTTCCAGTTTTTCTTTGGTACGCTCAATACGCAAAATTTCTTTTTTCAATAAATTGTCATACGTCCCGTCACTGGCCATTTTCTCAAGATTTTTTAAATATTTGATACTTTTCTTTATTGTGCTGAAATTGGTTAATGTTCCACCCATCCAGCGCTCGGTCACATACGGCATACCGCATCTTTCCGCTTCGACCTTGATAATATCTTTTGCCTGTTTCTTTGTTCCCAGGAATAGAATACTTTCGCCGCTCTTTACAATGTGACTGATCACCTCAGAAGCTTCTGTCAGATGCTTTAAGGTTTTATTAAGATCAATAATATAGATACCGCTGCGTTCCATAAAGATATAGGGTTTCATTTTTGGATTCCAGCGGCGTGTCAGGTGACCAAAATGAGATCCTGCCATCAATAATTGCTGTAAGGTAATTTCAGACATGATTTGTATCCCTTCAGTTTTGGGTTATACCGCCATTCCCCTCATTTCTTTAAAAAATCCCGCCGGCAGCGGGACACCCATTTAAAGATCCGGGAATGTGTGTAATTAATATTGTATCATCATGAACGTATCAGTAAAAAAAATGCTGTTTTTAATCCAACTCGCAAATCGGATGAAATGAATCATCCTTTCTTTCAATTTGCTGAATAATAGTTTAGCGTTTCGAAAACTGAAACCGCTTACGCGCACCGGGCTGTCCATATTTTTTGCGTTCTTTTTCTCGAGGATCGCGCGTTAAAAATCCTGCGCCTCGCAGAGATTTGCGTAACTCTTCGTTCACCTGAATCAATGCCCTGGCAATTCCCAAAAGCATGGCCCCGGCCTGTCCGCTTAAGCCGCCGCCTTTGACAGTCGCCATGACATCATATTGACCGACCGTCTCAGTTACACTAAACGGCTGACGAATAATCATATCTAAAGTCGGGCGCCGGAAATAATCCATCAATTCCTGCTTATTGACAATAATCTTTCCGGAACCGGGACTCAGCCAGACCCGTGCTATCGATTCTTTACGTCGTCCTGTTGCGTAATAATTCGTACCCTTCATAATTGCCTCAATTTAATGAAAATACTTCCGGTTTCTGCGCATCATGCGGATGATCCGGCCCAGCATAGACTTTTAACTTTTTATATATTTTTCGACCCAATCTGTTTTTGGGAAGCATCCCCTTGACTGCATGTTTTAATATCCGCTCAGGGTAGGCATGCATCATCCTGTTGAAATCTTTCAACTGCAGCCCTCCTGGATAACCGGAATATTGGGCATATCGTTTTTGTGCAGCTTTACGACCGGTTACTTTCAGTTTATCTGCATTGATCACAATGACATGATCGCCCAGATCCAAATGAGGAGTAAACTGGGGTTTATGTTTACCTCGCAATAAAACCGCTATTTGGCATGCCAAACGCCCCAGCACCTGTTCATTGGCATCGATAACATACCACTTCTGGTTTTCTTGCTCTTTTTTCGGCACAACCGTTTTCAAATTATTTCCATCCTCCTGCATTTAAGTTGCAAAGCCTTTAAATATAAAAAAATAACCTGTCATTGTCAAGGAATTTGGCACACCACCCTTCTCATTTTTAATTAATGAACGATCAATATAAGAAATGGAGACGGGCTCAATCAGGCCCGACCCCATTTACTTTTTAATAAAAATCAATCGGAATAATTACTTACTGCTTTGAGTCTTTTTTTTATCCGCTTTTTCCTTTTTATCTTCTGCAGGTTCTTCTTTTTTTGTTTTGGTTTTTTTTGCGGTGGTTTTTGGTTTATCCTTGGATTCTTTGGCCTTTTCATCCGTTTTTTTCTTGTCGGATTTATCTTCCTTCTTTTCTGATTTCTTGCTGGCCATTTTGGTTGCCTTGGATTTCGTCTCTTTTTCTTCTTTTGGTTTTTTCTCCTGATCTTCTGCTTCTTTATCCTGCTTTGTCTTCTTTGACTTGGTAGCGGATTTCTTTTTTTCAGGTTTTTCCTGAGCCGTCTCGACATCATCGCCTGCAATTTCCCCTAAGGTCGGAGCTTTCGATTGTTTTTCCATAAAAGCGTCGACTTCAGCTTTTTCTGCAGATTCCTGTTTTCTTTTTACGTCTTCAGTCAATTTTTTCCGAGACAGGATCACCCGTTTATTGTCTTTATCAAATTCGATAATCTGGAGCTCGATTTCTTCGCCCTCTTTTAAATTTTGAGCGACCTGAGCCATAGACGATTCATGCAATTGTGAAAGTGGCACAAAACCTTCCAAACCCAATGGAAGTTCAACCACCAGACCTTTTTCAATAAACCGGATGACTTTCGCTTGAGTATTGGTCCCGACCTGATACGCCTCTTCAAACGCAGGCCATGGATCGGCACTGACTTGTTTGTATCCCAGTGACAGACGACGCTCTTCTTTATTCATATCCAGAACGACAATCTCAACTTCTTCATTTTTCTTTAATACTTCACTGGGATGCTTGACTTTTCGGGTCCATGAGAGATCGGAAATATGAATGAGTCCGTCGATGCCGTCTTCCATTTCAATAAAAGCACCAAAATTGGTCATATTCCGGATTCGGCCCTTATGCTTGGAATCAATGGGATATTTTTCTTCAATCCCTTCCCAGGGATCTGGTGTTAGCTGCTTAATACCCAGAGAAATCCGTTTTCGATCTTTATCCACGTTGAGAATTTTTACCTCAATTTGATCACCGACATTCAGAAGTTTTGAAGGATGAACAATGTTGCGGGTCCAGGACATTTCAGATACATGCACCAGCCCCTCCACACCGTTTTCCAATTCAATAAAAGCGCCGTAATCGGCAATCGAAACAACTTTCCCTGTAACAACAGAACCTTCGGGATATTTATCCTGAATCCCTTCCCAGGGATGAGGGCTCAATTGCTTCATGCCAAGAGAAATCCGGTCCTTGGCGTCATTGAAATCAAGGACGACCACGTTAATCTTCTGATCCAGCGCAACAACATCTGAAGGATGATTCACCCGCCCCCAGGACAGATCATTGATATGGAGCAAGCCATCCACACCGCCAAGATCAACAAATACACCGAAATCAGTAATATTCTTCACGGTGCCTTCACGGACCTGACCCTTTTCAAGGGTTTTAAGGATTTCACCCCGCTGCTCCGCCATACTTTCTTCCAGGAGCGAGCGTCTGGAAACCACGATGTTTTTCCGCATCCGATTCACTTTAACAATGCGGAATGTGAATTTCTGACCAATTAAAGCGTCAAAATCACGAACAGGCTTCACATCAATCTGAGATCCGGGTAAAAAGGCATCCACACCACTCAAATCGACAACAATGCCACCTTTAATACGTCGCATACATGTACCTTCAATGGTGCCGCCTTCATTGTAAACCTCGACAACCTGATCCCATAACTTCATAAAGTCCGCTTTCCGTTTGGAAAGCTGCAGTTGTCCGTCGACATCTTCAAGCGTATCTAGAAATACATCGACGGAATCACCGACTTTGACCGAACTGATGTCCTGAAATTCTTCTTTGGGAACGGCCCCTTCCGATTTGAAGCCAATGTCCACGACGACATCTTTATCTGTAATGGCGAGAACACGTCCCTGCACGATTTGTCCTTCTTCGATGTCAATTAATGTCCGGCTGTACAAATCCACAAAACGTTGATATTCCTCTTCGGAATATTCATCTTCCTCAATAAACATATCATCGAAATTAATCGCCTTTGTTTCTTGTTTTACCGGTTCTTTTCCTTTCGTTTCGTTGACTTCACCTCCTTTCACAGGTGCTTCCGGAGTCATTTCTCCGGTCATTTCGTTTTTGGTGTTTTTCTCTTCATCCACCATGTAAACAATCCTCCTTTTCTATTTTTTAACCCTTTCGGGCTTTTTTCTTGACTGCGATTTTCCAGATAATTTTTCACTCCCTCCATCTGCCACCGGGGGGTTGAGGCCCCTCCTGAAATGCCGACATGATCTTCCTGCTTGAACCAGGACCAGTCAATATCATTTGAATCTTCAATATGATAGCTTCTGGGATTCATTTTCCTGGCAGTTTCATAAAGCAGCCGACAGTTGGAAGAATTTTTTCCGCCCACAATTATAATCACATCTTGTTTCTGACTGAACTCTGTAATGTCTTTTTGACGGGTTCTTAAAAAACGGCATGTCGTATCCATAATTTTTAAATCAGAAAGCCGCTTCGAAAGGATTCGACGAACCGAGGAAAAGAGATCAGGATCCACAGTACTTTGGGCCAGAAGCAAGCTGCGCTCTTCAAATTCCTGTTCAGATGCCTCTTCCGATGATGAAATAACACTGCCGTTGCCATTGGTTCTGTCTAAGAGACCCAGAACTTCAGGATGTTCTTTTTTCCCGACAATAATAATTCGCCATCCTTCATGGATATGCTGTTTCACCATATCTTGCGAATGTCTGACTATCTGGCATGTTGCATTGATAGGATTTAACCCGCATTCTCTTGCCTGATCAATAATGGTTTGTCGTTCACCATGAGCTCGAACCAAAAAATCCGATCCCGAATATTCATTCTTCATTCTTTCCGTTTGTACAAACATATTGTTGTGAATCTGAACCAACCCTAATTTTTCGAGCCGTTCCATTTCAAGTCTGTTATGAATAAGCTCTCCGATTGAATATACGGTTTCACCGTGCCGCAAAGCATCTTCAGCCATCGAAATGGCCTTTTCAACACCCGGACATGGTCTGGCTTTTGATTCAATGGTGACAATCATTCTGCAATTCCTTTATTCGTTTGATGGTCAATTCGCCAATCTTCTGATAAATTTGCTTTTTGGATAATGAACTCTCCAAAAAGGGAGCAATAGCAATAGGATCTCCGAACACAACACGAACACGTCGCTGAAAAAAATGTTGCCACACCCTGAATGTTCCCTGAACGGAAACAGGTATAATATCCACCTGGTTTCGTATGGCAATCATACCGATTCCCGATTTTGCAGATTGTAACTGTCCGTTTTTACTGCGCGTTCCTTCAGGAAAAAGCAGTAACGGCCGTTTTTTATTGAGCACCTGGAATGCGGCTCGAATCGCACTCCGGTCGCCCGCTTCACGCCGAACAGGAAAAGCATTCAAATTGCGAATAACCGATCCAAAAACAGGCATATCGAAAAGCTCCTGTTTGGCGAAAAAAAAGAGCTCTCTGGGGCAGGCCGTCCCGACCACAGGGGGATCCAGCAGAGATACATGATTGGGAGCAACCAATACACTGCCTGTCATCGGAAATTTCTCGGCTCCGTAAACTTCAAATCCAAAGAGCATTTTGAATAATACAGGCAGCGTTTGCGCTGCAATCCGATATAATGGATTTTGAAATCTTCTGTAACCGGGCAGCTGATGAAATAATGCATGAACCTGTTGAAGCACTTGCTTCACCTGATCATCAATTGTCATTGATGATGTATTCATCCGGTACGCATCTTCGGCAGGACGAAGCGGGCTTTGTTCGCGCTGACTGTCCCGTTCATCCCGTTG
>Ga0272442_10000309_pt1 | contig 82572 bp, 62 predicted proteins | sample SSMForm2O_FD_200262 | JGI IMG/M metagenome (GOLD analysis project Ga0272442, IMG submission 200262) | Marine sediment archaeal communities from Little Sippewissett salt marsh, Falmouth, MA, United States - SSM-Form-2O | ecosystem: Environmental > Aquatic > Marine > Wetlands > Sediment ...
AGACGGTCAAACTGCTGGAAAACACCTTCCGTTCGGTTAATATCGGGCTGGTCAATGAAGTGGCGCTGATGTGCGACCGGCTCAATCTCGATGTCTGGGAAATCATCGACGCCGCCGCCAGCAAGCCGTTCGGTTTCATGCCATTTTATCCCGGCCCGGGGTTGGGTGGGCATTGTATTCCGATCGACCCGCATTATCTGTCATGGAAGTTGAAAAGTTTGAATTATTATGCGCGTTTTATCGAGCTGGCGGGTGAGGTCAATTCCCAGATGCCCGAATACGTGGTTCATCGCATCAGGAACGTGCTCAATGACCGGGGCAAATCGGTCAAGGGTGCGAAAATCGTGATCCTGGGCGTGGCCTACAAGCGGGATATCAAGGACGTTCGTGAGTCACCGGCCCTTGATGTAATCAAACTGCTGGAAGGACAGGGTGCGAAGTTGTACTATAATGATCCCTATGTCGATACGATACGCTGGAATGACAGTATTCACCGTTCCAGCAAACTGACCCCGGCTCTTTTGAAAAAGGCCGACCTGGCGGTAATCCTGACCGATCACACCAGTTATAATTACCAGTGGCTGGTTGATAATGCCAAGGTTGTGTTTGATACCAGAAACGCGACAAAAAATGTTCGCAATAACAGGCGCAAACTGGTTCTGTTATAGGTATTGACATTTCTGCAGTCTTTTTTGACCCGCCGGCTTGAATCATGGCACTGTGATTGAGGTCCGGCGGTTTTTTTTGGGGGCTAATTTAGTCTCCATTTCTGCCGATAATTGCATTAATATCGTTGGTCAAGGGTCAACAACGGGCTTTATAGGTTACATGTCTGAATCAAAAATCGCAGAGGTCGGCCAACTGCTGGCCGAGCTGTCCAAAACTGTCAAAGTGGTCTCCATGTACCCGGAAGACAACCCGCTTCCGGTCAAGCTAAAGGAGTCTTTCAACGAGCGATTTATCGATTTTATCACGGAGAACGGCACTCTCTGTCTGCAGGTTGCGTGCGGCGAATTATTCTACGAAGGGCAGTCGGTATTTAAGGATCCCGAAGAGGAGGACTCTCTCGGTGCGCTATTTCATAATTCCGGCATAACCAGATTGTGTTTTACTCCAGATTTTGATTATCCCGAGTCCAACCAGTTCTTCCAGGTCATCAAACGATTTCTTAATCGCGAAGAGGGCGCGACCGACCTGGTATCATTGCTCTGGCAGACTAATATTCCGGGGCTTGATTATCATACGCTTGAAGATATGCTCCTGCAGGAATACACCGGCGATTTTCAGATTCAGGAGAAGGAGCATGACGGGAATTTTATTAGGAACAGCGATCCGGAGACCGACGACGGGGAGGTTCAATTCAGCTCCATCTTTCTTGATGACGACAACGCCGGCAGTGGGGACGAGTGGGAATCTTCCGATGTGGAATATGACGGTGACGCCGGCGGGGCGATATCGACTGTGGCACCGTCGGAAATGACCACTATTTCTCGCGGATCGATGGCGGAGCGCCAGATGGGAATGCATCCGGCGCCAAAACGCAAGAAGACCGCGCTGGCGGAAACAACCATGATTCTCAACGATGCCTTTTCTCTGGAGGAGGACGACTGGTCAAAGGTCAAGGGGATTCTGGAGGAGGATGCTCGTTTTGACATGTATGATTCCGCGGTTAGTTTGCTTCGCGAAATGATTCGCCATGAAACCGAATACGCGGAATTCGACGATACGATTACCACCGTGGAGCGAGTGCATTCCGGTTTGTTGAGCGCCGGCCAAATGTATCATGCCGCACAACTCATCGTTGAACTCAAAGAGTTGGAGCAACATCTAATCAAGTCCCAGCCCCGCTGGGCCGATCGGGTTCACACCGCGCTCATCATCGCCGGGGGACGGGAGGTCTTCAACCTGCTGACGACAGCTTTGAATCGTGATCCGAAGGCCTCGGTCGAGGATTTCACCGCCTACCTCGAATGCTTTGGCTGGGAGGCGCTCGGGGCCGAGTTCAACCTGCTCGGTGATCTGGAACACGCCGAGCATCGCCTGGCGTTGTGCGATTTTCTGGTCTGTGCCGGGGCATCATACGTCGATATCATCGCCAAGGGGATTTACGACAAACGGTGGTATATCGTTCGCAACACGGTCTATATCCTGGCCCGGATCGGGAATAAAAAGGCACTGTCATACCTGGAAAAAGCGCAACACCACGAAGAGGCGCGGGTCCGTCTTGAAGTTGCGCGGGGCCTGCTTGATGCCGGTGAAGCCGGCAAGAGCGAGCTGGTGGCGGAATTTGTCTGGGATGCCGATGAAACTGTCAGTAAGACCGTAATCGACAGCATCATTGCCGGGAATGCGGATAACACTATTGACACCATTACCGCCGTTATCAACGATGATCGATTCGGCATATTAAGTGAGCTTGACCAGGAATCTTTCCTGATCACTTTTTCAAAACTCGCCGGAGATCGTGCCGTTGGGTACCTCACCCGGCTGATTTCGGAGTGGCGGTTGTTCCCGAACGCGGCCCAGCTATTTTACCAGCAGGCGGCCTTTCAGGCGCTGGCCAACAATCGCTCACATAAAGCGGAAGCCACGCTGTTAAAATACAGCCGTTCACTGCGCAAAAGAATCCGTCGTCTTGCCTCGCAGGCCCTGGCCAGGCGCCGTGCGATTATTTATGGAGATTGAGATGGAACCGGTTCGACTCGACCAGCAGTCTTTGGAATTTGCCGACCGGGATGAGTTATCCCTGCTGAATGGTTTTTTTGTACTCTTTCGGAGTGCCGCCTATGTCGAGCAGAATAATGAAACCTATCAAACACAGTCGGCCAGATTTTACCGTTTGTTCCAAAAAAACACCGATGCCAAAGGCAAGGTTATTATTAAGGTTATAGATGGAAGGATCTTCATCGGCGAACGCCTGGCAAAATTCGACAGCGACGGTATGGTTCGCTCCCGAGGTATTATCGACAGCTGGCATCAGCTTGGTATCGGGGGGATGATTCTCGAAGAATTCCTCGATCAGCGCCAGATCGACAAATTGATCTATTTGATCGCCCGCACCGGGTTGTCAGATCACAATAAACGCGCTGTCAGCGAGCGGCTGGTCGACCTGGGTATTGACGGGATTACCCTGCTGGGGGTGGAGGAAAAACAGGAAAAGGCAGTACTCTCCGATGACCGGCGCACGATGATTCGCCGCGCCGCCCGCGTGACCTTTTTCCGCGCCATCTCCACCGTTGAGGAGGTTATGGCGCGCGCCGCCGAAGACAAGGATATCGACATCTCCAAAACCCGTCGTACGGTACATACACTGATAGACCAGATTGCGGCGGATGAATCCTCACTGCTGGAATTGACGGCCATCCGTGATTTTGACGAATACACCTTTGCTCATTGTACCAATGTGTGTGTGTATGCCCTGACGATGGGCCTGCGCCTGGCGATAGATCGAACGCGTCTTTCCGAACTCGGATTTGCCGCGCTGTTTCACGATCTTGGCAAGGTCAAACTTCCCAATGATCTGGTACGCAAGCCTGATGTTTATGATGAAAACGACTGGATTCAGATGCAGAAACATCCCCAGCTCGGGGCCAAGACGATTCTTCGCAACCTGACCTTTGATCGGGGAAGCGTCCGCGCCGCCGTCGCGGCTTTCGAGCATCATATCAATGAAGATTTTACCGGATACCCCATGCTTCGTGAGAAACGTCCGACCAACCTGTTTTCCAAGATTATTTCGATTGCGGACACCTTTGATGCTCTCACTTCCGGCCGCGTGTATATCAAGAAGCCGCTGTCCCCGGATGAGGTTCTGCGCAAGATGATGTACCAGATGACAGTGAAATTCGACGCCTTTTTACTGAAGCTGTTTGTCAATATCGTCGGAGTTTATCCGCCCGGGACACTGGTCATGCTGACCAGCGATGAACTGGCGGTGGTAATGCAAAACCGGCAGGAGGATTTGATGCACCCGCAGGTGCGGGTTATCGGGAATCGCTCCGGTCCCCTGCGCGAGTATGTTGATCTTGATCTGGCCGATCCGGAATACAAGGCACGCCGCATCACGCGCATTATCGATCCCGATAAATACGGGCTGGATATCAAACAGATACTGCTTGCGGACTGAGAATTCCGATCAGAACGAATATCCGAAATTAATATGAACGTATTCGGTCGGCGTCGGGGTGACGTTGATCGTTACATTCTCCTGTTGTCGGGGAAATTGGGCCAGGTGGGCATCAACATAGGCGTCGAACATTGACAGGAAAATAAGGACGCCGGTATACCATCCGAAACGATTGCGCTGGTCGCGGGCATCCTGGTATTCCTCAAAAAGCCGGGCCTGGGTACTGCCCTCAGCCGCCAAAAAGGCATCCTCGCGATCCCTGGTTTTGTTGTAATAATGGATATAGGTGCCGATCAGGGTGGTTTCAAGTGCAATAATCACTCCGGCTTTGATATAATTCCGGTTGCCGATCTGGCCCAGGCCGGGAACAAACATCGACTTGAATAGCGCCACCGTGGGATTTTGAGTTTTGATTGAATCCTGCGGTAGGTCGGCGTAATGGCCGCCGGTTTGGTTTTCATCAATACCGGCGTAGGCCCGCAGGTAGGCGGAAAAACCGGGATCAGGTGTGGGAAGGGTCTGGGCCGGAGCCTGCGCGACAAGGAGTAGCAGGATAATTACCGGCAATAAAAGGAGCTTCCCGGTCATTGCCTAATCCTCGGATTTACACAGAACCCGAACGCGTTTGGGGAAGACCTCGATGCTCAGTTCATTGGACGGGGCGTCGATGATTTCACCGTCCAGGTACAATTGCTGTCCTGCGGTGGGAGCAATGGTTATTTTGGTGCCGCGATACATACGAATGTCATCGGAGTAAAGATATTTCCGCTTATATATCTGACGGATATAACTTGAAAACAATGCCTGCCCGCGCCCGATATCAAAGATAATCTCGCATTTGCCGTCGTCGCTAATCGAGGATGGTGTCAGCGGCAGGCCGACCGAATATGGCAGGAGATTGACGTTCAATGCCAGCGGCGATATTTGAAAGGCGAATTCATCGACTTTGAGTGAAAACTCTCGCGGTGGAATTCCCGATGCGGCCTGTGCCGCCAGCCGCGACCATCCGATGGCAAAGCGTGGAAGACGCCTGCCCTCCATCAGTTGGAACAGCTCGGGGATCAGGCCGATGCCCAGCGAACCAAGAAACACCCGTCCCGCGACCAAGCCCTGATCGATCCGCTTGTTCTGAGAAGACAGGATGTGTTCGACCGCTCTCTCGAGATCCGGTTGTCCATGCAGGGACCGGTAGATATTATTGAATTTTCCCAGCGGGTAGATACCCAGGGCGGTGGTGCGGCGTATCAGGTGCCGGGCGACCATATTGACGGTGCTGTCCCCGCCGCAGGCAATGATACCGGTTGGGTATTTATGCAGGCATCGTTTGATCTTAAAAGAGACTTCCTTGAGGGTGGAGGAATCCACCAGGGAATATTCAATTTTGGCCTGCGAAATCGCCTGGATCAATTCTTTAATTTTTTCTTGCGAAAAGCCGGTTGCCTGCGAATTGATTACCAGGCAGAGATGCGCTTTTTGCTTTGGTTTCTGTTTTCGACCCCGATATTGTTTCATAAAAAGTGAAGATATTGCATTTGACCGCAATCGCAAGCGGTATTTTAATGTCTATTCGCGCTTTGTAAGCACGACTTCCATGACCACTTCATTCGTCGCCGGATCAATCAATTCGGTACGAACGGGTGCGTGGCCTTTATCCTTGCTATAGTATGAGTAGCCGAATCCACCCGGCGAGGTGTTTTTGACCTTGTAGCAATCAAAGGTTCCGGCCGGAACGGTTACCTGCATTTCACCGGCGACCGAGTCGATTATCTCCACCGGTGAATAGACCTGGCCGGTCAGGACGAGCAGGTTGACAAAGCGGAAAGTCCGGGTCGTTCCTTTTTTAAATTCCATATTGCGCGTGGTCAACAACGATCCCGAACTGGTCACCAGTTCCTTATCCATGGCAACTTTGCAGGGAGGAACCATCCGGGGCAAAGTTGATGTAATGTCGAGACTATCGCCTTCGCGGGTACCGGTTATCACCAGGGAATCGACTCCAAGCTGGGCGGTGGCTTCGGGTGGAAACCGGAACAGGTTAGTCGTTTTTGTCAGTTGCAGGTCTTTTCCGGTATAGGTTTCGGTGACGGAAATTGACACGCCCTGATTGATGATATCAAGCGCCTGTTCGATAATAAATTCGGGTGTTTCGGCGGTGGTTCTGGTAACAGTCATTTTCAGAGAATTGGAAGTTTTCTGCGGTTTGATTGTGTTTATGTTATAGAGCAATGTTTCGGTTTTGCCCGCCGGCCAATTGTCGAACAGGTCTCCGGCGAAAGTCGAGGCCGCCAGCAAACTGATAAAGAGCAGTCGAACCAACATGAAATCTCCTTTACTGCTGTAGTCTGGAGTTTATACCCGCAATTGTGCCTGTCGTTCATCGATTGAGGCCGTCAACTCCGTTACCGTGATGGGCAGTATACGTATATTACGGCATTGATTCCAGCCATTTTTGAAGAAAAGCCGAGGTGTTTCTGGCGTCTCCGATCAGTCCGACCAATCGTTTGTGTTTCAGACCGACCGTGATCGGGCCATAGAAGCTGTCCTGGGTTATAAAGCCGTAGTTCTCGTCAAACGGCAGGCTGTCGGAAAGGGCCTGTTTGCGGTTCAGGGAATCGGCCAGTTGCGACCATTCGATATATTTGGCACCCGTCTCGTCACGCGATAAAAACATCGTTACGGTATCGGCGCCGATGACAATATCACGACAATACACATCGGTCAGAAAACCGCTTCCCAGAAACGCCTCAGCATAGAGCCGGTCACTCGGTGTACCGGCGCTATCACCGGGAAATAATGCGAAGATGCGCGGTCGGGAGGTCGTGCCGGGAATCAGAGATGCGATTTCAGCGGCGAAATTGGTCAGGGCCAGCAAATTGTCATCGGTATCTTCGTATGCAATCAGCCTGACCACATATTCACCCTTGACAAAAGTGATGCTCATTGGATCGGTAAAACCCTCGACACCGAGAGCAACCAGTTGGGCATCGGCACCACGAAGCATAGAATACAGGCCGAAAGCATAATCGGATGAGCCGAATTGATAAATATCGACCAGCAGTTCGGCGTGCTCGCCCTGATAATCGGCCGTGGCAATCGAAAGGAAATCATATGTATAGTACAACTCAGCGCCGCCGTTGATGTATTCCCACAGCGACTGACCCGAGAAAACGCGAATTTCCGAGGATCGCTCCAGGCTGATCGAAGTGGCCGCCGCCGGCAGATATTTCTGCGGGTCACCCTGTTTGACTTTCTCCTGATCCTTGCCGCAACCGGCGGCGAGGAGTATGAATGTCATCGCAACTGCCGTGATGAGTAACGATAGCCTCCGGATATGGATTCTATACATCTTTGGATATTCCCTTTCTTTCCAGTAATATTTGGTTTTGACGGGACCGTGATTCGCCAACGGAATTAACATACACCGCCGCCTCACCCACCACCGGACAGGCAAATTCACAGGCTCCGCACCCGGTGCAGAGATCGGGATCGATATACGGGCGCTGGAGAGTGACTTTGTCGCCGTTGCGATTCGTGATGGTTTCCTCCTTGAGATAGATGGCCTTTGGCGAGGTCGGACACCACTCCTCGCAAACAATACAGGGACGATCCATCGCCCACGGCAAACAGCGGCCCTTGTCGATAAAGGCGGTCCCGATTCGATTGGGAGGGGTTTTGTCATTGCCGACCTTTTCCCCGGTTGTCAGTTCCAGGATCGCGCCGGTGGGGCAGACCTGGCCGCAGAGGGTGCAGGTCGGCTCGCAATAACCAATCCGCGCAATCATGATCGGCGACCAGATTCCTTCCAGCCCCGATTCCAGGAGAGTCGGATGCAGGGCATTGTTGGGGCAGACCCGCATGCACTGTCCACATCGAATACACCGCGCCAGGAAATCCTCCTCGGAGACCGATCCGGGTGGACGAATTAGTTTCGGATTGGCGTTAGCCTCAAAGGAGTCACCGGAGCGCAACACCGGAAGCATGACCAGCCCGGCGGCAAGGGAGCCGACTGTCTTGCGTTTTGACACGTCGATTTTGTCGATCGGCGGGGGATTGGCTTTGGTGCCGGTTCGATTCGGAAAAAACTTGAACCTGAGTGAATTATTCGGACAAATCGCCTGGCAGTTCAGGCACAAATGACATTCCGACTGCCGCCAGCGCGCGCCGACATCGGGATTATCAGCTCCCTGGCAATGCAACAGGCAGAGATTGCAATGATCGCAGGTAGATTCATCTTTTTGCAGGCCGAAAATGGCAAAGCGGGAGAACAGGCCCAGCAATGCCCCCAGCGGGCAAATTCCCCGACACCAGAAACGGGTGAAAACGCGGTTGAAAACCAGGATAAGCGTGAACAGGATACCGATGGTCGTGATGGCATGGAAGTGCATCTGGCGAAACGGCAGGAAAATCGGTGCGACCGCATCGTACATCGCCTCGGGCACCGTTAAGAACGGCCCGAATCCCGGCGCTTTGGCGAATTGTATTAGTCCCAATGCCGCCGCGTGCAGGGTCGGCAGGACAAAGGTTCCCAGCGACCGCGCCAGCAGTGGCAGGGGATCGAGCAATCCGGTTTGCAGACCGCCGGTCAATGATCCCGCCAGGAAGAAAAAGAGAATGTAGTATTTGAGGCGCTGATAGCGTTTGTACCGATTCGATTCTATTTTATGTCGTCCCTTGCGTCGCAGTCGTTCCGAGGGGATCTCCGAAATCCAATGATTGAGGGTGCCCAGCGGACAAATCCAGCCGCAGAAAAATCGCCCGAGAAAGATTGTCGGGATTAAAATCACCAGCGACCACAACAGGCCTTTATAGACTGTACCGTTGGCGAGCAGGGTCGCCAGCGCCGTCAGGGGATCGAATTCGAGCGCGATCGAAACCGGATAGGGGAGTATGATCTCGCCGGATTCGGTCATGCCGATGGTGACATCGAAATTGGTCCTGAGAATCAACCAGAAAAACAGCAGGAAGAACACCACCTGTGAGATTCGACGAAGATTCCTGACGGTTTTGATGGTCATGATATTATTTCTTTATATCCGGCGGAATGATAATCAATGGTTCCCAGTCCGCTTGACTGGGCCAACACGATATGCCCCACCTGGTCGCCGGTGTGTCCCAGAAACTCCACCGCGCGGGCGTCGGCCGCCACCTGGTCGGTGGCGCAGATCACGGTGTGTTCTTCGGCCACATCGCCGAGCGATCCGCCCTGCGGGCCGCCGCGCAAAAGCACCCGGGTGGCATCGACCACGGTCAATGTCGGGCGGGCAAAGGCGGCCAGGTCAACGATGGACTGGTCGATTTCCTGGTGCAGGCGGTGCCGGTGTCCGCCGAGAATGCCGTACAGGTTTTTCATGGCAATAGTACAGGTCGAGAGTGAATGTTGTTTGACAATCGGCATGTTGATCAGGCGGTCGGTTTCGACAAAATGTTTCAGCACCGGCCAGCCGGTGAGCAGTTTCCCGCCCAGATCGACGTTGAGATAGTCATCATCGGACGGCAATAGCACCTCTGCCCCGGCTTTTTCCGCCGCTGTGCGTATCCCGGAGCGCAGGAATGTTCGGCGGGGATCATTGCATGAGATATCGGTGACAATCACCTTCGCCGCCCCCGCATCCAGGCAGAGCCTGACCATCTCGGCGACCAGCACCGGATTGGTATTGGCGGCCTGTTGGGGGGTGCGATCCCATCCGATATTGGGCTTGATTGTCACCCGCTCGCCCGGTTTGATAAAGCGTTTGATTCCGCCGATACCATCGAGCGACCGGTTCAACGCGTTGATATGATCTTCATTGCGGGCCAGGACCACTCGCGGAAGGGTCGGGTCGGGAGTCACCTCGAAACCGGTTGCCCCGCTTACGGCGGGCTGATAAGTGGCGGTCTCGAAATTGTGGAACACCAGTCCCGTCCCGCCGGAAATTGCCGCCAGCGCCATAGCCGAGCCGGTTCGCTTGAGAAAATCGCGTCTTTTCATACCGGAAACTTTCGCTCGTCTTATTAGAAAATATACAGAATTATGATAACCGATGCAAGCCAGAGAACGACATCGAGAAGCAACGGCCAGTCGGTCACCAGCAGGGTTGTCGGTGAACCGCCGCGCTCCTCTTTGTGGACCAGGTAGAGATAGCGAAAAATGCCGTAGATTACGAAGGGAATGGTAACAAACAGGTAGTCGGTGTCCAGCTTGGTGCTGACCTCTGATGACAGCGTGTAAAACAGGTAGGTGATTACGGTGGAAGCTGTCACGACCCCGATTAACTGGTCCAACAGGTATGGAGAATAGCTGGCGAGAATGCGTCGATGATCCGAGGCCTCATCGGCCAGCAGGGTCAATTCATGTCGCCGTTTGCCAAAACCGAGAAATAGCGCCAGCAGAAATGTTGAGATCAGCAACCACCCCGAAAATTCCACCTCGATGGCAACCGCCCCGGCAAGGGCACGCAGGACAAATCCTGCCGCGATTGCCATCACGTCGATGATGACAATGTTTTTCAGCAAAAACGTATACAGGATGTGGAGGAGCAAATAGGCCACCGCCACATACAGCACATGCATATTGATCAAATAACAAATCAGCCCGGCTATCACGGCCAGCGGTGTGGCCAGCATGACCGCCATCGAAACCGACACTTTGCCGGCGGCGATGGGGCGATTTTTCTTGAGCGGATGCTGGCGGTCGTGTTCGCGGTCAATGATATCGTTAATGATATATACCGCCGACGATAGAAAGCAAAACGCAATCATGGCCAGAACGGCGCGTTCCACCAGCCCGGTGGCCTGCGCCTTGCCGGCGAAAATCAGTCCGGCCAGGACGACCCCGTTCTTGATCCATTGCGAGGGCCGAAGCAATTTAATGATAGATTTGATCATAATGCTGAAGATAAGCGTCTTTTTGGCTGAATTTCAAGAAAAAGTTTACTTAAAAAGGCAGGGCTTTTCGGATGGTGGGATAGTATGCCTGCAGGAATGCCTCGGCCCGGGCGGTGGCCTGCGCGAAATCACCGCCGGGGGCATTCACGGTCAGGCGTATGATAGCCGCGTCGGTGGGCCGAAACATCAGCGAGTTTTTCACCAAATCGAGTTTCAAACCGTACTCACTGCGAATCGCGCCGGAACGGGTTTCAAACCAGTACAGCATGACCGCGCCGGAAGTCCGGCTGGAGATGATACTGCGGTTGACCTCTTTGGTCTCGCCGCCGGGAAGGTGTATTGCGTAGGGGTGAATATCGTCGATACGCCAGCCGCCGCCGGGAAGGCAGTGCTTGGGTGAGTGAATCTGACTGCCGTACTTCTGCGATGAAAAATACGCCACAAACAATCCCAGCCGGGAACCGTCAGGCCCGACAAAATCCCGAAACGTCGTCAGGTCGGCTTTGAGGACGTCGTAGGTGACATCCGACAAAAACTGCTCGGCCCCGAAATAGCCGGCGAATTCATTGGGAATGCGACTGAAATCCGCGCCACGGTCGGGGGTGATCTCGGTATAGCGCAGGAGATTGCCGCCGATCCCGCCGAGCACAATCAGCACGATGGCGATGATGATCTGTTTTTTCATTTAAGTATCCTCCGCACGATCGCGCCGAAGATAAACAACAGAATAAACGCCACCACGAAGACCGACAGCCCCATCATGGTGTGTAATGGTTCGGTCGTAACCGACGTCTCCAGCGTGTAGGCCAGAAGCGCCGTTACAAAGACTCGAAAGACATTGCCGATAATCGCAATCGGGATGGTCGAGAGAAAGAGTATGATTTTTCCGGACAGGCGTCGCTGAGTGGTATAGGCATACAATGCCCCCAGTGCCAGAAGCGAGATCAGCGAACGCAGGCCGGAGCAAGCCTCGGCAACCTCGAGCATCTGCTCCGGCAGGTGAATGATATTACCCTGGCGCAACACCGGCATCCCCAGAAGCGACAGCAGATTGACGGTCACCTTGCTGGCGAATAATTGCATGGGGAAGGTCGCGGAAAAATAAATCACGTACGGAATCGGTATCATAAAGATCAGAAACAGAATCTCAAACCAGGTGTGACGGATCAGCGGCTGGCCGTACAGATAAAGCACCAGCCCGAAAATCGTAATCACCAGCGATAAGCGCACCGTGAAATATTCCGAGGCTCCGTTACCGAGCAGGAACAGGAGCATACCAAAGACGATCACAATCAGTCCGAGATTACTGCCGGTGCGGGGGATGACAGCCAGTTCGGCCCGTTTTTTCCAAATCAACCAAGCCGAGATTACCGGCACCAAAAAGCCGTGGGAATAATTGGGGTCGGTGTACCAGTCGGCCACCAGGTCGTACAATGCCGGAAGATAAACTACGATCAGCAATCCGAAGACGATACAGGCTGAACGGTTCGACGATATGGTTTGCGAATCGGTGGTCATGGCAATCCGGTCAATGGTTTATTGTTTATGTACTAATCGGCGTGCAATGACAATCTCTTGACAGAATCAGGCCCGCGCGGCGCTTTGGTTTTTCGCCAGCGCCGTAAAATCACTTCCGGTCGGATTCTGGTATACTTGCAGGTCAAACTCCTGCGCCACCGCCAGGATATGATCGAAAATATCGGCCTGAATCGCCTCGTAGTTAGCCCAGGCCTGGTCGTTGCTGAACACGTATATTTCAATCGGCAGACCGTACTCGGTCGGCTGAAGTTGCCGTACCAGGAAGGTCATGCCCTGGTGGATTTTCGGGTGATGTTTCAGATAGGCGACCACATAGGCGCGAAACGTCCCGATGTTGGTCAGGTGTCGCCCGTTGACCAGGGTGCTGGTGTCGATTTGCATCGCTTCATTGTGTTTGGTTATCTCGTCGGATTTTTGCTCGATATATTCCGTGATGTACTGGATTTTCTTGAACCGCGCGATCATCTCCGCCGTGCAGAATTTAATACTGTTCATGTCGATATTAATTGACCGCTTGATTCGTCGCCCGCCCGATTCCGACATCCCCCGCCAGTTTTTGAAGGAATCCGAAATCATGGAATAGCTGGGGATGGAGGTGATGGTTTTGTCCCAGTTCTGCACCTTGATCGTGTGCAGGGAAACGTCGATCACATCGCCGTCGGCGCCGAATTTTTGCATTTCGATCCAGTCGCCGCGCCGCACCATGTCATTGAATGACAACTGCAGGCTGGCGACCAGCCCGAGAATGGTATCCTTGAAGACCAGCAGTAAAATCGCGGTCATTGCACCCAGCCCGGTCAGAAGGGCCACCGGGGAGCGGCCGATCAGCTTGGCGAAAATCAGAATCGCGATAAAAAGCATGGCGATGATCTGGACGATCTGGATATACCCCTTGATCGGTTTCTCGCGCGAGACGTCGTATTCCTCGTAAATGTCATTGACGGCGTTGAGAAAGGCATAGAGAATCAGTATGCCCATGAAATACATATAGGCAATCGAGACGCGTTCCAGCATGTCCTGAATAGACGGGAGCGCGGCCGCACCGAAATAGATCACCAGAATCGGCGCCAGGTGGGAGAAGCGTACGAAGACTTTGCGGTTCTGAAGGGCGTCGTCCCAGCGGGTTTTGCTTTTCTTGATAAAGAACGAGACAATACGCAGGAGGATTTGCTTGGCGGCCACGTTTGACACCCAGGCCAGGATTAAGATTGCAATCGCCACCGCGAGCCATCCAATCACGGAGGCGACATTTTCCGCAAGTCCTTCGGCTATAAGCCAATTGGCAATTCTATCGATCATGATTCATCCTCGTTTTTCTGAAAATTCACATTCGTCTCAATGGTATGATTTTCAATATGTTGAATCAAGGAAGAAAGAGGGGGGAGGCAATCGATCTAATAATTGATGGACACATGTGAAAAGAAAACTCCGCGCAGGGGGAATTACCTGCATCAGGTAATACTAATAATGAGAATTTACTCTTGTTCAGAGAACCATTTTAGGATGGGCCATATGATTTCTCTTTGGTTCTCATAATCAGAAATGTATTCTAAAGAGGCACCTATTATGAAATTGAATATATCTTGATTGTAAGAAATTCCCCGTAAGAAGAATTCTCCTTTTTCGAAATCGGTAGCATCAAAAACCAATTCCATGATCTTGTTTGAATTATCATATGCAACGGCGCGCCATAAAAACCTAGGCATTGGTTGAAGTAATACATCTGGATCTATATGACTGTAATTGACAAGTTCTTTACTTAGATCGTGTCTAAATGAGTTCAATTTGCTTAGAAAAATATCCCATTCGAAATCATATGGCAGAGCAATTTCAACATTTGAAATGTAAGCCCGAATCTGACGATTAAAAGCAATAACCACGTTAAGGATGTGATCAATATTAATTCTAATTTTGGGATAACGAGGAATAATTAGCATGTCAGGAATAGCTCGTATACTACCTTCATTTCCGTCTCCACCAATCCATGATGTCAAAAGACTGTCATAATTGGTGTCTTCGTTATTTTCTTCAATTGTTACGGGTATATTGTCAAATTTCATCCATGCAAATGGACCGACCTGATCGTCATGGACGTATATTTCATTAATCCTTGTGGCTCGCAATTTAAAACCAGTTTCGCCATATGGTTCACAATCCGATCCAAGACTGTATCCAGACACTGCCACAGCATGACCAGCACCTTCAGCAAAATCGTCAAGTGGGATTGGAGAAGTATCTCTCAATATCATAGTTAATATCATTGGAAATCCCAGTTTAAGATATGCATACAAAGCGCTTTTAAACAGAAAAAAAGACCTTGCATCTATAACTCTTGGATCCAAATCCAACTGCCTTATTGCGTAAATCATCTGGCGAGGCATTAGGCCGGTATTCGGTAAGGTCCCTGGTACCATTTCTTCTGGAAGTTGCGTGGCCAATTCAGTAATTTCGACAGGCGTTGGGATACAATGTTGTAGTTCTTTCCCGGTAATTTGAAAAACTGACCACAATGCACTGGTGGCACATGCCGCAACCACACTGTCCTGTTCTTGGAAGGCCATTGTGTTTTTAACTGTTAGTGGGATTCCGTATAGGCCAACATTGTAATCTCTCATTGAGGAATAGTGTCTGCGTCCACCGTCAGTACCATAAGTAACAAGACATGACCTGCCCACAAATTTACATGGTATTGGTTTGACAACAATAAAACCTTTATAAGCTTCATTCAATTCGTCAATTGTTAGTGAATCAGAGTTGTTATTTATGAGTGATATAAACTCATCGTCAGTGAACCGAATGGAGAAAAAGTGCAGGCGAATACACCGGCTCTTATATTTGTTGTCGATAACCTGTTGAAAGCATCGAACATAATATTTTGAAAAGTCATTCAGAAAATCTCTATCAATATAGAAATTTTCTACTACAATAGTCTTTGGATTCAATTCACCAAAATAGCTATCAAAATACTCGACTTGTCTTTTGTTGTCTACAATGGCGAGATTGGTGTGTGAATATAACGCAAATATACGTTTTAATTCATCAATGCTATATGCCTTAACTTCAATAAGGCTATTCATTTGTTGTTAAATTGAGACGGGCTTATTAAACCTTTCAGGTTCAATATTACTTAGGCTTTTAATCCTGTTGATGTCTTTTTGTGCCTCAATTTGTCCCTTTTTTACTTCTGCCTGCACACGAGGAGAGGAAGCAGTTTTTCTCCCAAGATTTCTCATTTCCTCAAGCCTATTTTTCATACCCAATCACCTCCATTACAGGCAAACAAATTACACCCTTTAACTTATCGGAATATACTAAAATTATCTTTAAATGCCAACTAGATTCAATTCTTCAAATCCCAAAGTAATATAATATTTATGCGAAACAGTTTAATGTCAACATAAAAAACCACACTAGTCATAATGCCCATTGTTGTCTTGTCTGTCATTGAATTACGCGAGGTTTGTCTTGTTTTGTTCAGGGAACATTCTTTAACATCCCTGCTATGCAAATTTCTTCCAGTCCTAATTATGTCTCAGACCTGAGTATAAACACCATCACCAATCCTTTTTCATCGCCTTTTTGCGCATATTGGGTGGGTATTTTTCGATTGCATATCGGAGTGCCGTGCGCGGCATTTCTTTTTTGTTGCGCATGACATACGCAAAGACTTCGTCCGGAAAAACATCACCCGCCACTTTGAGCATCCAGCCGTAGCCCTTCTGCACCATGTCTTCATCGTCGCGCAGAAGAATGTCCGCCGTTGCGAAGACGTCATCGAGATATTTGCCTTTGCGCACCGGGTAAATCAGCGCCACCGCGGACATGCGGCGGAGCCACATGTTTTTGGACGTGGCGAACTTTTTCACGCGCGGCAGAAGTTCGGGATAGTCATACAACAAATATCCAAATGTCTGTGCCAGGTGGTCGTGCGATCCCCAGTTGTCGACATGTTTTTTCAGCCAGGATTCGAATCGTGCAAAATCGTTTTTCGCAAACTGCCGGTGCAATTTGCCGCTCCACTCGAAGGCGATGAATCGCCGATAGCGAAAGTCGGTCGCCAGAAGAAAATCACAGAAGTCAAGAATCTCTTTTTTGCTCAGATGTTTGATTTGTTTGAAATAGTCGTTGGATATTTTGCGCATGATCGGAGCACGGAGGCCGTAGCGTTCCTTGAGTTTTTCTTTGTGGAACTGTTGCATATCCATCCGATTGGCGGGTGTATCGGCCCGCCTGACTTCCGCGCGGATGTTATCGGCGAGTGCGGTCATCTCCTTTTTGTTCATACTCCCTCCGGAATAGTGACGCGGCGTACTTCACGGTACGCCGTGTACAATACCTGCGAATTAAGATTCCAACTTCACCGCGGTGCCACTGGCGGACACCATCAGCATATTCCCGCTTCCGCCGGTGGATATCGTTTCATAGTCGAGATCAACGCCGACCACGGCGTTGGCGCCCATGCCCTGGGCCTGCATGACCATCTCGGCGATGGCGGTGTCTTTGGCTTTTCGCAATTCCTGTTCATAAGCGGCGGAGCGTCCGCCGACAATGTCACGGATTCCCGCGAAAAAGTCCTTGAAAATATTCGCCCCCAGAATTGCCTCGCCGCTGACCAGGCCGTAATATTCCTTGATCGGTTTGCCTTCAATGGTCGGGGTGGTGGAAATAAGCATGATATGACCTTTCATTTGCAAATATCGTTAAGGCATCTTTACATATATACATGAATGAATAGCGGGGTATTCAATCACTTTTTATGGAATACGGAAATATAGAAAGAGAGTTACCGCGAGGTCAAGGCTTCTACGTGTCAATTTTCAACGCCGCCAGGAAAGCCTCCTGGGGGATTTCGACCGTACCGATCTGTTTGAGCCGTTTTTTGCCTTCTTTCTGACGCTCCAGCAGTTTGCGTTTACGGGTGATATCGCCGCCGTAACATTTGGCGGTGACATTTTTGCGCAACGGTTTGACCGATGCCCGCGAGATGATCCGGCTTCCGATGGATGCCTGGATGATAACCTCGAACAATTGGCGGGGTATCAATCCGCGCAGTTTGTCGGTGAGGTTCAGGCCGTACTTGTATGCCTTCTCGCGGTGGATTATCACCGAAAGGGCATCGACCGGCTCGCTGTTGATCAGGATATCCAGCTTGACGAGGTTTGATTTGAGATAGTATGGCAGGCCATAATCCAGCGACGCGTACCCGCGTGAGATCGATTTGAGCTTGTCATAAAAATCGAAGATAATTTCCGAGAGCGGGAAAGCATAGCTGAGTACCGCCCGGGACTGGGTCGGGTACTCGGTGTTTTTGTAAATTCCGCGCCGCTCGGTGCATAACCGCATGATAGCGCCGAGGGAGTCCGGAAGTGTGATCACCTGGGCATCGACATACGGCTCCTCGACATAATCGATATTCACCGGGTCGGGCATCTGCGTCGGTGAATCCACTTCGATTATCTGCCCGTCGTTCAGGAAGACATGGTACTCGACGTTCGGGACGGTGTTAATAATGGTCTGGTCGTACTCGCGCGACAACCGCTCGGTGATAATTTCCATGTGCAACATGCCGAGAAAACCGCAACGGAAACCGAATCCCAGCGCGCTGGAGGTCTCGGGGGTGAAACGCAGGGAAGCGTCATTGAGCATCAGTTTTTCCAGCGCCTCGCGCAGTTCAGTGTAATCCTCGGCAATCGCCGGATACAGCCCGGAGAATACCATCGGCTTAATGTCCACAAATCCGGGAAGAGGAGAATCGGTGGGATTGGAGGCACGGGTGATGGTGTCACCCACGCGGGTATCGGACACATTCTTGATATTGGCGTATAAATACCCTACCTCACCGGCGTTGAGCCGTTCCAGGGGGAGATTGGTCAGCTGTCGACATCCGACTTCATCGACCTCATACTGTTTGCCATGCGAGAGAAATTTAATCCGGTCGCCTTTTGCCACCGATCCATCGACGATTTTCAGATAGACCGTTGCCCCGCGATAGGAATCGTAGACCGAATCAAAAACCAGCGCCTTCAGCGGCCGGTCGGCATCGCCGGTCGGCGGAGGCACGCGCTTGACAATGGCTTCAAGGAGTTGATCAATACCCTGTCCGGTTTTTGCCGAGCATTGGATGATTTCTTCCGGACGACAGCCGATCAGGTCGATAATTTGTTCCGCGACGACCTCGGGTTGTGCGGCGGGGAGATCGATTTTATTTATGACCGGGATGATTTCGAGATCGTTTTCAATTGCCAGATAGAGGTTGGACACGGTCTGGGCCTCGACTCCCTGTGCGGCATCGACCACCAGCAGAACGCCCTCGCATGCCGACAGTGAGCGGCTGACTTCATAGGTGAAATCGACATGGCCGGGAGTATCGATCAGGTTGAGCTGATAGATTTTGTTATCGTCAGCCTTGTAGGCCAGGCGAATGGCATGGGCTTTGATCGTGATGCCGCGCTCGCGCTCCAAATCCATGTCATCAAGCACCTGGGAACGCATCTGTCGCTCGGTAATGGTCCGGGTGGACTCAAGCAGACGGTCGGCCAGGGTGGATTTTCCGTGGTCGATATGTGCGATAATCGAAAAGTTTCTTATTTCTTTCATTTCATTTACCATGTTTCCGGCGAACGGGGATAATACCACCTTCCGCTCTTTATGTCAATCGGTTGAAACACCTATCTTCCTAATATCCCTTGACTTTGTTTTATGCCGGACTATATTTCGCACCGAAAAAGAGGAATTGTCATGACTGAAATAAATAAAATGAAACGAGAGCTTTATGAGCGTTCCACCCCGGTTTTGGGGCGGATTTGCCTGAAGCTCGGATTTACTCCCAATATGCTGACCGGTATTTCTTTACTGTCGGCAGTGGTTTCCGGAATCTTTTTCTGGAAAGCCAATATTATCTGGGGCGTTATCTGGATGTTAATCAACGCGATAACCGACATGCTGGATGGGGCGACGGCGCGCGCCGGAAATATGGGCACCATCTTTGGCGGTATTCTGGATCATGTCTCGGATCGCTACGGCGAATTTTTTATTCTCGCTGGAATTGCCATGTCGGGGCTGGTGCACCCGGGCTGGGCGCTGTTTGCTTTGTTTGGGATGATTATCGCCAGTTATACTCGGGCCGCGGCGGAATCAATGGGCAACATTGAAAACTGCGCGGTGGGTTTCATGGGACGGTTGGAGAAGTTTATCCTGATCATCGTCGGTTGCCTGCTGGAGTATTATCTTGGCGAGGGACACTGGCTTGAAATTGCGCTGATTGTGGTTGGCGTAACCTCATATATTACTTCGGTGCAACGTTTGTTTTACACACACAAAATACTGAAAGATAGAGAGAAGGAATAGTCGAACATGATAACGGCAATCGGCAACCCCGTCTATGATTATATCAAAACGCAGAAAATCGACACCAAGGAGCGGGTGCTTTCCGGTTGCAGTACCAATGCCGCGCTGGCGCTGAGCAAACTGGGGTCGGATGTTCAACTGGTGGGTGCCATCGGCGATGATTTCAAGGACGATTTCATACATAAGCTGGCCGGGTATAAGATTGACCATGTGATTATTCCATCAAAAAGTTCCGGCGGTTTCTCCCTGATTTATTATGATGATTACGGCAACCGGACGCTCGATTTACTCGGTCGCGCCGAACCGATCGGGGTGCTGAATCCGGAGCTTTATCGCAAGTCGGAGGCGGTGTTGATTGCGCCGATTCTGGGTGAGGTATCGTTGGAGGAAATCCGAATCATCCGTGACAATTTTCCGGGGTTCTATTTCTGCGATCCGCAGGGGCTTCTGCGCAACGCCGATGAGTCCGGGCGGATTTATCATGAGAAGGTTGCCGGGATCGAAGATGCGCTGGCGCAGTTTACGGTGGTCAAGCCGAATGAGCTGGAGGCGAAGGTGTTGACGGGGATCGACTGCCGCCAGGATCCATACGCGGCCGCCCGCATGATTAAATCGTGGGGGCCGGAGATCGTAATAGTCACTTTGGCCGAGCTTGGTTCGGTTATTTATGACGGTAATGAGTTTATTGAAATCCCTCCGTATGAAATTGATCTTCTTGACGCCACCGGGGCGGGTGACACCTATATGGCCGGGTTTACCTTCGAATATCTGCGGACCGGTGATCTTCGCCATTCCGGCTGTTTTGCCTCCTGCGTCAGTTCCATCATGATTGAACAGGTCGGGCCAGATTTTGTCATGACCGAGACCGAGGTTCGCCGCCGCCAGGAAACTCTTCTGGCCAGAACCGATTTCAAGGTTGCCGTCCCGGCCGTTTCCGCATAGCGACTGGTTATCCGGCCATTCCGCTGAACAACACTTTCAGCACCGCTTCGCGATCAACGAATCCCCGTGCTTTCTTCCCGCGCACCGGGGTTGACATGAGCGTGTAATTCACTGACATCAATACCGCCAGTAGCACGTCGACCAGTGCCCGGCGTGACAGGTCACGACGGATTTCGCCGGTGTTGATGCCTCGTGTGATAATCTCGGTAACATGGGCCCGGTGCAGGTCGACCAGGTGTTCGCGGAATTCCGCGGCCAGCAGGCCACCGTTTTCAAACAGCATGTTCAGGCAGAACGCCGCCCCGATCGGGTTGGAGGTCCAGAATTCCTCAAGGGCGCGGGTATAGTCATTCATTCGGTTGTGCACCCGAACCGCGTGTTCGCGCGACAGATACCGTTCCCAGTACTGCTGATACTCATCAAAGAACACTTCGGTGACAAACGCCAGCAGACTTTCCTTATGCGTGAAATACTGAAAGAGCGACCCTTTGGAGACCTTGGCGGCGCGCGCGATGTCGTCCAGGGCGGTACGGTCGGCGGCGGCCACCGCAAAGGCATTCAGTGCCGCCCGGTAGATGGCGGTTTTTTTGGGAGGGGCGAGCTTGCGGAAGGTTGCGGTGACCACGCCCGCCTTCTCCATTTCGACAATTAGATTTTCATCCATATATTAATTGCCTATATATAATGACTTATCAGTCATATAATATATCATTGCGATATACAATAGTCAAGTTTTTTCTTGCCTGGTTGGAATGGCTGATGTATATTGGCCGCGTTAAAAAAAGAAACCATATAAAGGAGTATGTTAGATGGGCAAATTAAGAGTGGCGATTATCGGCGTGGGCAACTGCGCATCATCGTTCGTCCAGGGAGTGGAATTCTACAAGAATGCTCGTGAGGACGAATTCGTACCGGGAATCATGCACGTGAATCTCGGTGGTTATCATATTCGCGACATTGAATTCTCCGCCGCGATCGACATAGACAAGAACAAGGTGGGCAAGGACCTTTCCCAGGCAATTTTCACCAAGCCGAACAACACGTACAAATTTTGCGACGTGCCGAAGACGGGTATCAAGGTTCAGCGCGGTATGACGCACGACGGACTGGGCAAGTATCTTTCGGAAGTTATCGAAAAGGCTCCCGGCGACACGGTCGATATTGCCAAACTGCTCCGTGAGACCAAAACCGACGTGGTTGTCAACTATCTCCCGGTCGGATCCGAGGAGGCCACCAAGTGGTATGTCGAGCAGATTCTCGACGCGGGTTGCGGCCTGGTCAATTGTATTCCGGTCTTTATCGCGCGTGAGCAATACTGGCAGAAGCGTTTTGAGGAAAAGGGCCTGCCGGTCATCGGCGACGATATCAAATCCCAGGTTGGCGCAACCATCGCGCATCGGGTGCTGACCCGTCTTTTCCGTGAGCGTGGAGTCAAACTGGAACGCACCAGCCAGCTTAATGTCGGCGGCAACACCGATTTTCTCAACATGCTGGAACGCTCGCGCCTGGAATCGAAGAAAATTTCGAAAACCAATGCCGTCACCAGTCAGCTCGATTATGACATCGGGGCCGGTAATGTTCATATCGGGCCGTCGGATTATGTTGCCTGGTTGTCGGATCGCAAATGGGCGTATATCCGGATGGAGGGAACGACATTTGGAAATGTTCCTCTCAATATTGAGTTCAAGATGGAAGTCTGGGATTCCCCCAATTCCGCGGGAGTGGTGATCGACGCGGTGCGTTGTTGCAAGCTGGCACTTGACAACAAGCTCTCCGGTGCAATCAAAGCTCCGTCATCCTATTTCAAGAAATCTCCGCCGGAGCAGTACACTGACGATGAAGCCCGGCGCCTGACCGAGGAATTCATCCTCAAATACGGCTGGAAAAAAGAGACCAAAACCAAGCGGAAAATGACGTTGAAGGGTAAAAAGGAAACGAAGGCAACGGCCATACCCACCAATCGCATGACAACGACCAAGGCCACCAAAACGACCAAGGCCAAGGCGACCCCGCGCAAACGGATCACCCGGAAGACGCTTCTGAAAAAGTAGTTTCCAAAGCACCGTTCAAACGGTAAATTAAGGGCGAACCTGAGAATGTTCGCCCTTTTTTATGTGCAAGGGATATAATGAAACACGGATTGTTTATTACGTTTGAGGGAATTGACGGCTGTGGCAAAACCACCCAGTGGAAGCTGATCGAGAAACACCTGCGGCAACGCGGCCATGCCGTGCTGGCGTTGCGAGAGCCCGGGTCCACGGCGCTTTCGGAACGGATCAGGAAAATTCTTCTGGATAAAAAACTATCGATCGACCCGATTTCGGAAATGCATCTTTATCTCGCGGCGCGGGCCGGGTTGGTGCGGGAGGTAATTACGCCGGCGCTTAAAAGGGGTGAAATTGTCGTTTGCGACCGTTTTTATGATTCGACCACAGCGTACCAGGGTTATGGCCGCGGGCTGGATATCGCGTTGATTAAAAAGCTCAATGCCCAGGCGATCGGAAGTTGCATTCCGGATCTGACGTTTTTGGTTGATGTGGATTATGCGACGTCACTGTCGCGGCGCAAGAAGACTTCAGATCGACTGGAGTCGGAATCACGGGCCTTTTTCAAGCGGGTGCGGGAAGGATTTCTGGAAATCGCGCGGACCGGTAAAAAACGGGTGGTGGTGCTTGACGGCAAAAAGTCGATTGACGAATTGTTCAAAGAGGTAACGGTGTGTCTGAGCCGGAAACTGAAATTGTAGGTGATAACGAGCGGCAACACGGTCCTCGGAGTACTTTGCTCTGGGCACTGGTGTTCTTTTTTGGCATGATTGCGGCCACGGCCGGTTTGAGCGTTTTTGTCCTGACCGATCGCAATTTAAGTCATCAGTACCGGCTGACTTCATCACTGGAATTGATTGAATATCTCTATCCGGAGTCATATCATTCCGATTCTCTGATTGCCATGGCGCGCGAGGCGATATTCCAGACATTGGATCGCTACTCGGGATATCTGGAGCCGCGCGAACTTGACCAGGTCACCGAGGAATTCTCAGGCAGTTATGCGGGAATCGGGATTACCATTGTCTCGCACGCGCGGGGTTTGCTGGTGATGTCGGTACGTGAGGATGGCCCGGCCGGGCGGGTCGGGATGAGCACCGGGGATATTATCATCAGGGCCGATTCGGTTGATTTGGCGGGAATAAACGCACATCAATCGACGTTTTTGTTGCGCGGGCCGGAGGGAACCACGGTCGATATTGATGTTGTCCGCAACGGTATGGAGGACACGCTGTCGTTTACACTGACCAGGGAAAAATTGAAGCTGATTCATATTCCATACGCCGGTCTGACGGAAAATGGCGCATTGTATATTCGCATCATTGATTTTGAGATGGGATTGTCGGAGGAACTGGTGGCGGTGCTCGATTCGCTACTGATGCCCAACTGGGACGAGGTTCCCGGGATCATCTTTGATTTGCGCGGCAATCCAGGCGGTTTGTTGAGCGAGGCGATAACGGTTTCAAACATGTTTCTTGGTGAGGGGTCACTGATAGTCGGGATTAAGGGGAGGTCACTCTGGCAGAATGTGATGTATCAGGCGACCAACGGAGATATCACCAATGGTCTGCCACTGGTTGCCATTGTCGATCGGGGTTCGGCGTCGGCATCCGAAATATTTTCCGGTGCGCTTAAATACGCCGGTCGTGCGACTTTGGTTGGTGATACGACTTTCGGCAAGGGTTTGGTCCAGGAATACAAGGGGCTTGGTGACGGATCGGGGATTCGCCTGACCACGTCGCGCTACTATTTTGAAGGTGGGATCTTTCTTAATGATCCGAGTTTACCACTGGACAGTGCGCATGGAATCGCACCGGATTATTATATGGAATTTGTTGAACGCGAGGATTATCCCCGGCAACTTGAAAATTCCGGTTTGCTTCGCGAATTCGCCTCGGTCCGACATGATGAGATTCTCATGGGGCCTGAACTGGCGACAGCCTCGCCAGAGTGGTTTGACGCCTTTGCGCAGTTCGTTCGGCAGTCTGATTTTGCGTATGAATCGGAGTTTACCGAATTGGCCCGGCTGACCGAGGAATATGCCAATTTCAACAAGTCGTCCGAAGAAACATTACGAGCCATAGCCCGGATTTGCCAATTGGCCGGTGAAGAAGACGCGCGACAGATTGAAGTGTATCGAGAATATATCGTTCGGCGTTTGTATCAAATCGCGGTAGAGACCGTATACGGTGTCAACCGCGCCTACCGCGACGCCATCATCCCATATCGTCCGGATATTCACCTTGCGGAGAAAATCCTGACCGACAGCGCGGCAGTTACAACCGAGATAATGCCATGACGGACAAAAAGCCGATTGTGTTCTGTGATTTTGACGGGACATTTACAAGCCGTGATGTGGGTCACGGTTTGTATATGAGGTTTTCCGAAGGTGAAAACATCAGACTGGTGCAACGCTGGAAAGAGGGTAAGGTCTCCTCGCGGGAATGTCTTCGTGAAGAGGCCGCGATGATGACGTTGTCCGAAGATGAAGTTTATAGATTTCTGGACGGATATTCACTTCGAGAGGGCGCAACACAATTCTATCACACCGCGAAAGAACATGATATTCCGTTTTACATCGTATCAGACGGGGCGGATTTATACATTGATTATATCCTGAAAAAGAACGGCTTGCAGGAAATACCCTATTATTCCAATCATGCCTATGTTCGTGACAATCATTTTGTCATTGAATTTCCCTATGAGAACGATGGATGCGAACGTTGCGGCTGTTGCAAGGGGAGCCGGATCCGGGAGATTACCGGACAAAACCGATCGGATTATACGGTGGTATTTATCGGTGATGGGCTGTCTGATATTTGTGCTCTTGCGGAATCTGACATTATTTTCGCTCGAGGTGATTTACTGGATTTTTGTCGTGCAAATGGCACAACGGCTATTGAATATAAATCCTTTTTTGATATATTGGACTACTTGAAAAAAGCCGGTGTTTTTCCCGGTTAAATTCCAGGTCTATATATGATCGGAGCATAGATATGAAGGCAATAATTATGGCTGGGGGGTTTGGGACCAGACTTCGCCCGCTGACTATTAATCTTCCCAAGCCGATGGTCCCGATCGGGAATATCCCGATGATGGAGCACGTGGTGAATCTGCTCAAGCGAAACGGCTTCGATGAACTTGTCTCACTCCTTTTTTTCCAGGCCGAGGAGATAAAGAATCACTTCGGCGACGGCCATAAATATGGCGTAAAGATGGATTATCTTCAGCCCACGGAGGACTACGGAACAGCCGGGGCGGTCCGGTTTGCCGAAGATTTCATTGATGATACGGTGCTAGTGATCTCGGGCGATGTTTTGACGGATTTTGATCTCGGCAAGGCGATTGAATGGCATCGAGAAAAAAAGGCGGATGCCACGATCATGCTCACGCGGGTTGAGAACCCTCTTCCGTACGGTATCGTCATCATTGATGACCAGGGTAAAATCGTCCGTTTTCTTGAAAAACCATCCTGGGGTGAGGCATTTTCAGATACGATCAACACCGGTATTTATATTTTGGAGCCCCATGCGGTACGGCTGATTCCGCCGCGCACCAACTTCGACTTTTCGCAGAACCTGTATCCCTTGATGCTGTCGAAGAAAATGGGTCTATACGGCATGGTGACGGATGGATACTGGAAGGACGTCGGCAATATTAAAGAATACGCTCGCGCTCACCGCGATTTGCTTTCCGGGGAGATCAATCTCGATCTTGGCCTTCTCAAAAAGAAAACGGATGAGGCCGAGATTTATTTCGGCAAAAACGTTCATCTGGGTGATGATGTGAAATTTAAGGGAGTGGTGATTCTCGGCGATAATTCCACCATTTCCAGTGGAGCCGAAATCAACAATACCGTTATCGGCAGTCGGGTCAAGGTGGGCGAGAAGTCTTCGCTGTACAATTCCATTGTCTGGGCCGATACCTGGGTTGGCGCCGAGTCCAAGCTGGAGCAAGCCATCGTATGCAGTCACTCCTGGATTGGCGAAAACGTGGTGTTGATGGATGACACAATTATTTCGGATGAATGTAAAATCGGCAAGGGTGCGACGGTCAAGGCCAACTGCAAGGTCTGGCCGGGCAAGGCGGTCGATGATGGTGCGATTTTGTCATCATCGCTGGTCTGGGGAGATAAATGGAATCGCGAGCTGTTTACACAGTCCAAGGTCACCGGGCTGGCGCTGACCGAGTTGACGCCAGAGATGGCGGTCAAACTGGGCGCCGCATTCGGGGCATTTTTGGGCCCCGGTAAGCGGGTGGTAACGAGCCGCGATGCCTCGGACACCTCGCGCCTGTTGAAGCGCGGCCTGATTGCAGGCTTCCTTGCGGCGGGCATTGATGTCGATGATATCGAAGCGATGCCGATTCCGGTGGTTCGTTACGCGCTCAAACACGGCTCATACGGTGCCGGTGTATATATTCGCCATAATCCCGACGATTACCACTTGATTGATATTATTCTATTCAATGGCGACGGTCTTGATATGCCGACCGCCAAATTGAAAAAAGTCGAACGGATGTTTTTTGGTGAGGATTTCCGCCGTGCCAGTCTTGATGAAATCGGGCATCTTGACCTTCCGGCGGGTGTCCTTGAAGATTATCGTGATGATTTTCTTGGCACCATCAAGCCCGAAATCATTCGCAAAGCCGGATTCAAGGTTGTCATAGACTATGCCAACGGGGGGGCATCGCAGGTTTACCCGACGCTGTTTTCGCAGTTGGGAATCAACCTGGTGGCGTTGAATGCCTATATTGATCCCCGTAAGCTGTCGACCCACCCCGATGAACAGGCCGAGTCGATTGTGCAGTTATCGTCGATAGTCAAATCACTCAATGCCGATATCGGATTCATGCTCAATCCGGCGGCCGAGAAATTGACGGTGGTCGATGAAGACGGCAATTTGATCGACAGCCAGTTGTTGTTGTTGCTGGTCACCCATCTGTTTTTACGGACTCGCAAGGCTAATCGCATTGCGGTCCCGGTTTCGGCATCGATGGGAGTCGAGGAAATCGCCTCGCGGTACGGGGTGGAGGTTATTCGAGTTCGCAACAGCCATCTGGCGATGATGGAAGCTTATCAGAATTCCGGCGTTGATTTTGTCGGAGGAACGCTCGGTGGATTCATCTTCCCTGATTTCCAACTTGGTACCGACGCAATCATGTCGACTGTATATATTCTCGAAATGATGGCCAAGGAGAAAATCCGGCTGGGCGAAATTCGCAATACATTCGAGCATTATCTACGCAAGGAAATAAAGGTTCCCTGCCCCTGGTCGAAAAAGGGCCAGGTGATGCGCAAGTTGATAACCATGACCAGTGAAAAGGAACGACAACTGATCGACGGGGTCAGGGTCTTTGAAAACGGTGGCTGGGTGCTGGTGGTCCCGGACAATTTGGCCGGCGCATTTACCATTCTGGGTGAGTCGGAGTCAAAGACCTCGCTGGATAAAATGGTGAAACGGTATCGGACCCTGGTCGAGGAGGCACAGGATTGATATATGCAAGACGCCGGCTGGGATCAGCCGGCGTCTTGCCGGTAATAGGTTGGGAAGAACTACTGCTTTACTGACTGCTTGTTGTTGCTGTTTCTATATAGATATACCCGCGAGCGGGCGGTGAGTTTCAAAATTTATCAGACTTATATTGTCGGTATTTGCATTATTTGGGAGTTGGGGCTTAAATCGCTTGCTCTCAGTCCGATTTTAAGATAATATCAACATCATATCTCGTATGACTTGATGGCTGGAACCAATTGATGCCGGAGGTTGATGATGGATTATTTCAAACGCACCAGGATCTCGAAAATTTTACTCGAGGATCGGGTTGATCTCAATCAGGAAATTCTGATTATGGGCTGGGTGCGAACGATTCGCGACAGCAAGGAGATCGTCTTTGTCGAGATTAATGACGGTTCCTGTATGGGGAATCTTCAGGCGGTGGTGGATAATCCTGATAATTTTCCTGACCTGAAACAGATCATGACCGGCGCGGCGGTCCGGGTTGCGGGTAAGCTGGTGGAATCGCCGGCCAAGGGACAGAAATACGAACTGGCCGCATCAAGCATACGGCTACTCGGCGAGGCCGACCAGAGTTATCCGCTTCAGAAAAAGCGGCACTCGTTCGAATTTTTGCGCGAGATTGCTCATTTACGACCGCGCACCAACACCTTCGGGGCAATCAACCGGCTTCGTTCGAAAATCGCCTTTGCCGTGCACAAATTTTACCAGGAGCGGGGATTTTACTACATTCACACGCCGGTTATCACCGCGTCTGACTGCGAGGGAGCCGGCGACATGTTTCGGATAACGACATTGCCGCTCAATGCCGTGCCGGAGGAAAACGGCAAGATTGATTATAATCAAGATTTCTTCGGGACCGAGACCTTTTTGACCGTTTCCGGACAACTGGAGGCCGAGATCGCCGCGCTGGCGTTAGGGGACGTGTACACGTTCGGGCCAACTTTCCGCGCGGAGAACTCCAACACTTCGCGGCATGCCTCGGAATTCTGGATGATCGAGCCGGAGATGGCATTTTGCGATCTTGAGGGCGATATGCAGATAGCGACCGACTTTCTCAAGTACCTGTTCAGCTATGCGCTCGAAGAATGCGCCGATGAGATGGCGTTTTTCGGCAAGTGGATTGACAAGACCGTCCGCGAAACGCTGGAACATATTATCAGCTCCGAGTTCGAGCGTCTGCCGTACACCGAAGCGATCAAAATTCTTGAGAAATCCAAACAGAAATTTGAATTCCCGGTCGCCTGGGGGATTGATTTGCAATCAGAGCATGAGCGCTATCTTACCGAGCAGGTGTTCAAACGCCCGGTGATTGTATTCGATTATCCGAAAAAGATCAAGGCGTTTTACATGCGGGTCAACGATGATGAAAAAACGGTCGGGGCGATGGACGTGCTGGTGCCGAAAGTCGGCGAGATTATCGGTGGCTCACAACGTGAAGAGCGTTTCGATGTGCTCCAGGCGCACATGGAGGAGAAGGGCGTCCCGCTGGAGCCGTATGGCTGGTATTTCGACCTTCGCAAGTACGGGTCGGCTCCGCACTCCGGATTTGGCCTGGGCTTTGACCGAACCCTGATGTACATCAGCGGTATGACCAATATCCGCGATGTCCAGCCATTCCCGCGTGTGCCGCGCTGGGCGAAGTTTTGATTGATATCAGGTGTATAAGAATGTTTGTATAAACTGAAAACCGGGAGGTTGATCTGGTTAACCTCCCGGTTTTTTGATGCCGTCTTCCGGTTTATGCGAGATCGAAGCGATCAAGATTCATGACTTTGTTCCAGGCCGCCACGAAGTCCTGCACAAACTTTTCTTTCGCGTCTTCACAGGCATACACTTCAGCAAGTGCTCGAAGTTGCGAGTTTGAGCCGAAGACCAGATCAATTCGGGTGCCGGCCCACCTGGTTTCACCCGTCGCGCGATCACGACCTTCGAACATATCTTCGTCTTCCGAGGTTGCTTTCCACTCCGTGCCCATGTCGAGCAGGTTCACGAAAAAGTCATTGGTGAGCATTTCCGGTCGCGTGGTGAATACGCCGTGCGGTGATTTCTCGTAGTTGGCATTCAACACGCGCATGCCGCCGACAAGCACTGTCATTTCCGGGGCGGTAAGGGTTAACAGGTTTGCCCGATCCAGCAGTAGTTCTTCCGCAGGGATAGCGTATTTTTTAGGCAAGTAATTGCGAAATCCATCAGCTCTCGGTTCAAGAACCCCGAAGGAATCGACATCGGTCTGTTCCTGAGATGCATCCATACGCCCGGGTGTAAACGGAATCTTCACGTCGTAACCGGCGGCTTTGGCCGCCTGTTCCACGGCAAAGCATCCTGCCAGAACGATCATATCAGCGAGTGAAACCTTCTTGCCGGACTGTGCCCCGTTGAATTCCTGTTGAATCTTTTCCAATGCCTGCAAGACCTTCGCCAATTGCGCCGGTTGGTTTGCTTCCCAGTCTTTCTGAGGCGACAGTCTGATCCGTGCCCCGTTTGCCCCGCCGCGCATATCGGAACCACGGAAGGTTGATGCCGAAGCCCAGGCGGTGGAGATCATCTCTGGTATTGACAATCCCGATGCCTGAATCTTTTCTTTAATGCCAGCAATGTCCTGCTCATCGATTAACTCGTGATCGACCTCGGGAATGGGGTCTTGCCAGATAAGCTCTTCTTTCGGCACTTCCGGTCCGAGATAGCGGGAGCGGGGTCCCATGTCACGGTGAGTCAGCTTGAACCAAGCCCTGGCGAAGGCATCCGCGAACTCCTCGGGGTTCTCATGGTAGCGTCGCGCAATCGGCTCGTAAATGGGATCGAATTTCAACGAAAGGTCCGCCGTGGTCATTATTGGCGGATGTTTTTTCGACGGGTCATGGGCGTCAACGACCATGTCCTCTTCGTCTACATTTTTGGCAACCCACTGATTTGCCCCTGCCGGACTTTTAACCAGCTCCCAGTCGTATTTGAACATGACCTTCAGATAGCCCATGTCCCAGGTGGTCGGGTTTGGTTTCCAGGCGCCTTCGATACCGCTGGAGATCGTATCGATGCCTTTGCCGCTTTTAAACTTGCTTTTCCAGCCCAAACCCTGCTCTGCAATGGCGGCCGCTTCGGGTTCCAGACCGACATGCGCGGCATCACCGGCACCATGGCACTTGCCGAAAGTGTGGCCGCCGGCAACGAGTGCAACGGTCTCTTCGTCGTTCATGGCCATGCGTGCAAAGGTTTCACGGACGTCATGGCCCGATGCCACCGGATTCGGGTTACCGTCCGGGCCTTCCGGGTTCACGTAGATCAGGCCCATCTGCACCGCCGCCAGGGGATTTTCCAGCTCCCGGTCGCCGGTGTAGCGGCTCTTGGGCTTGTCGCTGGTCGCCAGCCATTCCTCCTCGGCACCCCAGTAGATGTCTTCTTCCGGTTCCCAGATATCCGGACGCCCGCCGGCAAAACCGAAGGTCTTGAATCCCATCGACTCCAAAGCGCAGTTGCCGGCGAGAATCATGAGATCGGCCCAGGAAATCTGCTTGCCGTATTTTTGTTTGATCGGCCAGAGCAACCGGCGCGCCTTGTCGAGGTTGACATTGTCCGGCCAGCTGTTGAGGGGGGCAAAACGCTGGTTTCCGGTTCCTCCTCCGCCACGGCCATCACCCATGCGATAGGTGCCCGCACTGTGCCAGGCCATCCGAATGAAGAGCCCCCCATAGTGACCGTAATCAGCCGGCCACCAGTCCTGTGAGTTGGTCATCAAGGCATAAAGATCTTTTTTCAGAGCCTCAAGGTCGAGCTTCTTGAATTCCTCGGCGTAGTTGAACTCTTCATCCATGGGATTGGATTTGGTCGAATGCTGGTGAAGAATTCTCAGATTCAGCTGATTCGGCCACCAGTCCCGATTAGACGTTCCTCTTGTTTGCATATTTCCTCCTCCCGTTACCGGGCACTTGCTGTTCCCGTTTTTGTCTTTGGCTGACATCATTACTCCTTATTCACTTTTTCTTTTTACAGTCTGAGCACAATCCGCAGATAACTACATGTTTGTCTTCAATTTTGCCCCAATGAGCTATTGATTCAGGCAGTTTCATCCGGTCAAAGCCGGGCCAATAGAAGTCTTCTATTTTGTTACACTTAGAGCAAACCAAATGGTGATGATGAGATATATTAACATCTAATCGCGTGGCATTGTCAAGATGATGGATCCTTTTTATCAATCCATGCTTTTCAAATGTTGCTATTGTCCGGTAGACAGTATCCAGTGATATTGTTGTAAGATGCTTTCGGACCTGTTTGAAAACAGTTTCGGTGGTGGGATGATCATTGCATTTTAGCAACACTTTGAAAATTTCAGTTCTTTGATGTGTTATGCGAAGCCCTTTGGCCCGGCAGGCCTGTTCGAAGTTATCTATCATCTGATTTATGTGGAGGTTGCGGTTTTTCATATCCATTACAACATCCTTATTGTAAAATAGTTCTTATGTAGTAATATTTATGTAAATAAAATTTCAAGTCAATCGCAGGACTCTGAATCCTTATACATACACCCTATAACATGTGTCCTCAGAATGATACAAAATAACAGAATACAAAAGAAAACACCGGACCCTGCGTTTCCTGTGATCTATTGTTATTATCGCAGGTTTTGATTGAGATGTAAATACTTGCGTCGACTATACCGCCCGGGCGGCTTCCCGGCCGATCAGCGCTTTCTTCCTGGCCGCTCCCCAGCGATATTTGTGAATCCGTCCGGACTTGGTGATTACCCGGTGGCAGGGAATAAGATAAGAGACGGGATTAACGGCGATGGCATTGGCGACCGCGCGGAACGCTTTCGGGTGGCCGATATATGATGCAATATCCTGATAACTCACCATCCAGCCCTCAGGTACATGCAATAACGCCTGCCATACTCTAATTTGAAAGTTTGTGCCTTTAAGAAGCAGATTGAATGGTTGATTTTTCTTATTATGATCCGGTGTGAATATCCGGGCCACGACCGGCCTGACCGTTTCGAGATTTTCCGTCAACACCGCCCCCGGCCAGGTTTGGCAGAGTTGATCATACGCCTCGGCGCGCTTGCCGTCCTTGATAAAACCCAGAAAGCAGATTCCGTGTTCGGTCATTCCAAGCAGGCACTCGCCGAACGGTGTGGCGCCGAAACCGTAGACGATTTCCACGCCATCGGCCTGCCGTTTATATTCACCCGGGGTCATGGCCTCGAATGTCACGAACAGGTCATACAGACGGCTCGGTCCCGAAAGTCCGGCATCGAGCGCGGTGTCAAGCACACTCGCGGATTCGACCAGTTTCTGCCGGGTGTAGTCGAGCGTTATGTACTGCAAAAACTGCATCGGGCTGATCCCGGCCCAGCGTTTGAACATCCGGTCGAAATGATACTTGCTCAGGTGTACATGACGCGCGATATCATCCAGACTCGGTTGCGCTTTGAAATTAGATTCGAGATATCGAATAGCCTCGGCGATCCGCGTATAATCCGCCGACTCCTGTGTAAATACATCCCGGCTCATATCATTCTCCATGATGTTCTAATCATCCCCTAATATAGCCGAGCCGGTGCCAATATCCACCCGAATCTTGCTGTAAATCGCATCAGTATTAATATCTCATTTCCCTTTGACATCCCCCTATCATTCGTTCTATACTACTCTCATCAATCACACTCAGGGAGGATATCCATGAAGACATGGCATTACTTTGTAATTTTTACGCTTCTCGCTGTTGCACTTTTAATCTCATGCGGCAAAGACAAAAGCGAGACCGCCGGGGATGTTGCCGAAATGGCCATGACCGATGAGCTTCTCATTCAGAGCGCCGCCGACAGCGCCATCGCGAGGTTTTCCTCGCAACTCAAAGCCGCCCTGCAGGCCGCGATGAAAGAGGGTGGCCCGGTAAACGCCATCGGGGTTTGCAATGAAATGGCGCCGGAGATCGCAGCCGCGCACTCGGTCGAGGGGTGGTATCTGGAACGCGTGACCGACAAGAGCCGCAACGCCAACAATCAGGCCGACAGCACCCAATTGGACCTCCTGGCGCAGTTTGCCGTGGCCGATTCCGCCCCGGCCTTTATCGGCAGGTGGGTTACATCTACGACCGACACGGTGTATCGGTACTTCAAACCGATTCGAGTCGGCGAGCTATGCCTGAATTGTCATGGCGGACAGACTCAACTGGCGCCGGGAATCGCCGAGAAAGTCGCGGAGTTGTATCCCGAGGATATGGCGACCGGGTATCAGGTCGGGGATTTGCGCGGCATGTTTGTCGTGGAAATCGAATGGCCGCAAGGCAAGACTCACGCCGAACGACTGGTCGGTGGCCAGTAAGTCCGGCGTAAGTTGTAATCTTCTGTCTATATAGTACAATCAGCCTATCTGCCTGAAAGGGGATGATTATTCCTCGACAATCGGTATGTTGGTATTCAGCGCGGCCTTGAACCACACTTCCTGTTCTTCGGGCAGATCGGGACGTTCCCCGCCGCTCGGAGGGCCACCGCCACGACCACCGTCCATACCACCGCCACGGCCCATACCGCCGCCGCGAACACCGCCATCTTTACCACCACCGCGGGGGAATCCGCCGCTCATACCGCCGGGGCGTTCGGGCATCTCACCCATATCGCCCCATACCGCCCCGAGGCCAATTGCCTGGCCCGGCTCGGCATTGATGCCATAAAAACGCGTCTGGCTTTGTTGCAGAGGGATTTTGAATTCATAGGTGAAAAAGCCCATACAGGTGTCAAAGCTCGCCGCCGGTCCTTCGGAACCATCGAGCGGGATATTCTTTTCGATGATATGGTCTTTGATATAGCAGGTAAAGGTTGGTGTGGATGACTCCTGCGGTTTCTGATCGGGACGATCGGATTGCTCACGTTGTTGGTCCCGCGATCGTTCCTGCCGTTGTTCGCCCATACCCAGACCCATTTTTGTCATCGCTTCCATAGAGGGACCGTCTTTATAGCAGATTTTGAAATCCTTGTTTTTTTCGCCTCTGGCATCGAGGTAAAGCGTCAATCCGGTCTTGCGAATGGTCATCGCATATTTGGGATCATTGGTCCGAAACAGCAGGTAGAGATTCTCCCCGTCATTGCATTGGCCGACCACTGCGCCCTGTTCTTCGAGAAGCAGGGTCGGGTGGTTATCCCAATCCCGAAAATTGCCGTCAATCGTGATCGGCTGTTCGGCCCAGGAGCCGCCGATTTCGGTTCCTTTACATCCGCTAACCAGCATCAGTGGTGTTATAATCATTAAAAGCAGCATTGCGCCTGCGTGCTGTCTGTGATTGTGAGTGGTGTGTGTTGTGTGCATAAAACTCCCCATTATACGTGTTCTTGGTTTATTAGTTTGACACCTTACTTAGAGATTCGACTACTGTGGAATTGTTACAAATTGTTTCAATTCATCGTCCCGGCTATTCCGATTGACTTTGAAGAACTCAGGATATACCTTCCCGATATGAGAGTTACCGACGGACATTCCCTGGCGGCGATGGTTTGGGCCTTGCGGCATCATGGTGATGTCGGTCCGAGGACCTTTGGCGCATTGATGGCGCGTTTCGCGACTATCGCGGCGATTTTTCAGGCCGACCTTGAGGAGTTGTTGGAGATCAGCGGGCTTGGTAAGAAACGTGCCCAGGTTATTTTCAAGGCCTCCGATTTTCTTGCCGAGGCCGAGCGGTTTATCGGTTCACTGGCGGAAATCAATGTCAAATACGCCACCATTTATAATGATGATTACCCCGATCTTTTCTTTGAATTGAATGATCCTCCGCCGATGATTTTTTACCGTGGCACGCTTCCACATCAGGATGAAAAACGGGTGGCATTAATCGGATCTCGCAATGTTTCCAACGAGGGGATTCAAAACGCGGTGACGCTTGCCGAAAGTCTTGCCGGTCATGGGGTATCGGTTGTTTCGGGGCTGGCGCAGGGGGTTGATGCCGCCGCGCATATCGGCGCGCTTAAAGGTGGGGCCAAGAGCTATGCGTTGATCGGTTCCGGGCTGGATCATATCTCACCGAAGGAACATTTTTCGCTGGCAGTGGAAATGATCCATAAAGGTGCCGTTATCTCAGAATATGCACCGGATGTCACGACCTCTCCGGTTCGATTGATTTCGCGCAATCGCCTGACGGTCGGGCTTTCACAGGCGGTGGTGATCGGCGAGGTCAGCGCAGATTCAACCGGGACTGTCGATTGTGCCCGGTTTTGCAATCAACTCGGTAAATTGGCCTTTGTTCTGACCGACGACGTGACAACGTCGGGACGGGACAACTCCGGATTGGAAAAAGTACTCAAGACCGGCGCCATTCCGATTACGATGGAAAACGGTGTCGATATGATTACCAAATCGCTGGTATAATATCCATGTCGCAGATCGACAGCTATCATACTGTCCCGGTGTCCGCCGAGACCGAGATCAAAATCAAGGGATCGAAATTCATCGGGCGAGTATTTCCATGTTTCGATGAAATCGAGGCAAATCAAATCCTGAACGACATTCGCAAGAAATTCTATGATGCCACCCATAATTGCTTTGCCTGGCGAGTGGGTATTAATAAAGAGGTTGCATTCAAGTATTCGGATGATGGAGAACCGTCAGGTACCGCCGGACGGCCGATTTACGATCAACTTGAAGGGCATGATCTTACCAATGTCATCCTGATTGTGACGCGATATTTCGGCGGGACCAAACTGGGGACCGGTGGACTGACTCATGCCTATTCTGACAGTGCGGCACGGACACTCAAGGAAGCCGGCAATGTAGAACGGTTCATTACCGATACCGTGTCGATGATTGTGACTTTCGCGGAGTACAATTCCGTGGAGCGTTTGATTCGGCAGAGCGGTGGGACCATTACGCATTCGGACTTCACCGATGTGGTCACGGTTACGGTTGAAATCCGGGCGTCGCTTATGGAACGTTTACGGGCCGATCTGATTGAAATAACCTCCGGGCGGGTGCGGTTTGTCTAAGCGATTTGACTGTATCGGACTGGGTATTACCCCGGCGGATTTGCTGTTCGAGGTGCGGGGGTATCCGAAGCCGGGAGCCAAAATCAATGCCACGGGTCTGACCGTGCAGGGTGGTGGCCCGGTACCGAACGCAATGGTTACCATGGCGCGGCTGGGAATGACAACGGCGGTTATCTGTGCGGTGGGTGATGATATCATGGGTCGCTTTGTGATTGATGAATTAAGGCGGGAGAAGGTCGACACGTCGTTGATAATTACGAAGAAACAATCGTCGGCGGTTGCGGCGGGATGGGTTGAACAAGGTTCCGGACGGCGGACCATCGCTCTTGATTTGAAGATTCGGATTGCGCCTCGAGATATCAAACTGAAAGAATTTCCCAATACCAGGGTAGTGCATCTGGATGGGCGGGATATGCCGGCCTGTATGAAACTGGCACGCTGGGCGAGGCGAAACGAAGTGATAGTGTCTTTCGATGTCGGCTCCATGCGCAATGATGTCACCGAGATCTTGCCGCTGGTCGATCACCTGGTGTGCGCCGAAGATTTCGCACTGCCCTATACCCGAACGCGACTGGCCAGAGCGGCTATTGACCGATTAAGAAAGATTTGTGACGGGACAATAGTGATAACATCGGGAACCAGAGGCTCCTGCGGTTTTTCCGAAGAGGTCGGATTTGTGCGGCAACGCGCTTTCAAGGTCAATACGGTGGATACCACCGGGGCCGGGGATACATATCATGGGGCCTACCTGACGGGATTGTTGCAGGGTATGAACCTTGAGCAACGCATGGCCTTTGCTTCAGCGGCGGCGGCATTGAAATGCGCCGGATCCGGGGCACGAACCGCGATCCCGAATCGTCACCGGGTACGGCAACTGCTCAAGCGCGGAGGTCCGCTTTATGCTTGAACTGATTGCCTGGCTGGTCGGGGTTGATCAGGCGGTATTTTTCTTTATCAATGGCACGCTTGCCAATCCGATCACTGATTTTGCAATGCCTTTGATAACGACCGATTTGCATCTGAAAGTGTTTTACGGAGTCATTTTGATCGTCATTCTCTGGAAGGGAGACAGACGTCTGCGCTGGTCGGTGTTGTTTTCACTCATCGTGGTCGCTCTGTCCGATCAACTCAGCAGTGCCGTTCTCAAACCGATGATTGCACGCCCGCGGCCCTGCTGGGATTTGGAGGTTCACCTGCTGGTCGGATGCGGGTCGGGTTTTTCTCTGCCGTCGTCGCACGCCGCGAATTTATTCGCGCAGGCGTGGTTGTATAAGACCGCCTGGCCGCAATCAGCGAAATATCTCGTACCGCTGGCAATCGTGGTGGCTCTATCGCGGGTTTTTGTGGGCGTCCACTATCCCTTTGACATTCTTGTCGGTGCCGCGCTGGGAACCCTGATTGGATTTGTAATGGGTATAGTTTTTCTTAGAATCTTTCCACGACAAAAACCGAGGGAAAATATAACAGAGGAGTGAGTATGGCCGTTGCACTCGAAATTCGACAGGGGGATATTACCGAAGCCGATACCGAGGCCATTGTCAACGCCGCCAATAATCATCTCTGGATGGGAGCCGGGGTAGCCGGGGCGATCAAACGCAAGGGGGGTCAGGTAATCGAAGATGAAGCGGTGGCAAAGGGGCCGGTCGATGTCGGACAGGTGGTGGCAACCACAGCGGGGGATCTTCGGTACAAGTATGTTATTCATGCCGCCGGTATGGGGCAGGATCTCAAAACCGATGAACGCCTGGTCGATGAGGCGACCCGCAATGCGATTCTGCTGGCGGACAAGCTGGAGGTGAAATCGTTGGCTATTCCGGCAATTGGCACCGGGGTCGGCGGTTTTTCGATGGAGAGTTGTGCCGAGGTGATGATCAACGCCGCGATGGCGCTTGCCGATCAGCTTGAAAACTTGGGCCGCATTATCTTTGTGCTTTTTGATAGTGAGTCGTATGAAACGTTTAAACGAGAGATTAATCGGTAGCGGAGATTACTTTTGCAGGCGAACCTTGAGATCTCCGCGAAATTGAAGAGTATCATTGACGGCATTGACATAGAATCCCGAAAGCGCGGCATAGAACCATTTCGTTCTCACCGAATCAATCAGGGCGAATCCTTTGCGGCAGATATAGGTCCGCATTTCATTTGCAAGATCATATTTCCCGGCCAGACGGCAGACGGATTTGCCAGCGATATCCAGCGAATCCCGCTGTAATTGAGCGGGGAGTTCAACGTACAGCCGATAGGTGTTTTTTTCATCGAACGATATCACGTTTCCGGTGATATAGGTTCGGCCGGTATCATCAAGCGTATGACTGGCGACGAGAACAATATTTTCTCCCGGGATCATTGTGGCTGAATCAAGCAAAAGGTGTAGGTTTTTATAGTAATATGACTCATTGGTGGTCATCAGAACCTCACGCCCTTCGTTGATTTGATACATTTTCGGTTTGAGTCGATGACGGCAGGCAATGATTGACAGGCAGGTCAGCAGTATTATGACCGGCAGACGGTATTTCATAAAGGCATTTCCACCATGCGATATTTTTTGTAGGGTTTGGCTCCCATATTCCGCGCGGCGCTGTTCATTAACTCGTTGGTTTCCAGTATCCATGACAATTCGGCATGGGTATATCCCTTTTGTATCCCGCGCTGATAGGTTTCAACATAGAAAATACTGTCGATACCGCGTTTTTGAAATTCGGGGACAACGCCCAATGTTATCATTCGAACCCCGTTAATCTTCTTTTTTACTTTGGCATTCCACAGCAGTTTGATAAAACCGAACGGGAACAGTCGACCCTTGAGATCGATCAGGACCTTGTTGATATCAGGGACCGCCAAGCTGAAGCCGGCCGGTTTGTCATCCACCGTTGCGATCAATACCAGGTCGGGATCCACGATTTCCTTGAGGTTTTTGGCGGTATAGTCAAACTCTTCTCTTGGGAGTGGGACAAATCCCCAGTTATGTTCCCAGGCCAGGTTGTAAAGCCGGTTGACCAGTTCGACCTCCTCCTTGAAGCGGGACATGTTTAGCGTTCGGATTTTAATTCGAAAACGGTCTTTTAATTTGTTCACCAGCCTCACGTGGCGTTCATTGATGGGAACCTGGTCAGTAAGCAAATAAGCGTTGAAATCCATGACTTTCTTCAGGCCGAAACGTTCCGCCATCCGGGGTTGATATGGTCGGTTGTATGTCATCATGATCATTGGTGGTTTGTCGAATCCCTCAATCAGAAATCCGATCTCATGATTGGTGGAAAAATTGGCGGGACCGCGCATTTTCTCCATCGCCTCGGACTTCAATGTAATCATGGCGACCTTTAATAATTTGGCGCCAACCTCGTAATCGTCGATGGTGTCGAAAAATCCGAAAAAACCGACTTTTTCAGCATGAAATTCATTGTGATTAAAATTGATGCAAGTTGCGATACGCCCGACATATTCACCGCCTTGTCGGGCCAGAAACAGCTTGATTTTGGCACCACGGTAGAAGGGATTCTTTTTCCTGTCGAAAAACGCTTTGCGTTCTGAGATCAGTGGACAGACCCAGTTTTTCTCATCGGCATAGATTTTGGTGGGCAACATGATGAAGTCATCAAGTTGTTTCGACGAGGAGACCTCGATAATGTCAACGTCTATAGCCATGTTCACGAGTTAAATGATTCCCATTTCTTTGCCCAGTTTGGCAAAGACTTCCAGTACTCGATCAAGATGTCGATCGGTATGGGTAGCAGTGTAAGATGTCCTGATAAGAGCCTGCCCGGGCGCAACCGCCGGTGATATTACCGGATTTGCCAGAACACCATTATTGAGAAGTTCTTTCCAGAATCGGAAGGTATCCAGATCCTCTCCGATCATGACCGGTATAACCGGTGTTTCGCTGGTACCGGTATTAAACCCGAGGGTTTTGAACTCGCGCAACATGCGTCGAGCGTTTTTCCACAGGTTTTCCCTTCGCTCCGGTTCTGACTCAATAATGTCAAGGGCCGCCAAAACCGCCGCTGTGGCGGAGGGTGGAATAGAGGCTGAAAAAATCAGGGAGCGCGAAATGTGCTTGATATAATTTATGACAGCATGATCAGCGACGATATATCCGCCCAGTGAGGCGAAAGATTTGGAGAAGGTTCCCATACTGATATCAACCTGGTCAATCAGGTTGAAATGTTCGGCTGTGCCGCGACCTCCGTCACCCAGTACCCCCACCGCATGGGCATCATCGACCATGACTCGCGCCCCGTATTTATGTGCAATCTCTACCAGTTTCGGCAGTTTGATGATATCGCCTTCCATTGAAAAGACACCGTCGACCACGATTAATATCCCGCCCTTGCCATTAGCCTCACGGACGGTTCGGACCACCCGCTCCAGGTCGGACATATCGTTGTGGGTAAATTTCAGGACGCGTCCGAATGACAACCTGCACCCGTCCACAATCGAGGCGTGATTGAGACGGTCGATAATCAGTGTGTCGCCCTTGTTGACCAGGGCTGAAATCGTTCCCAAATTGGTTTGGAATCCCGTTGAAAAGACCAGTGCGGCCTCTTTCTTCATGAATTTGGCGAGTCGTTCTTCAAGTTCGAGGTGAATATCCAGGGTTCCGTTTAAGAATCTTGATCCGGTGCAACCGGTTCCGTATTTTTTTATAGCCTGCTCGGCGGCCTCTTTTACTTTGGGATGGCCGGTGAGGCCGAGGTAATTGTTTGATCCGATCATAATGACGGGTTTACCGTCAAAGATAACTTCATCGGCGGGAGCGGATGAGATGGGGTGAAAATACGGATAAATCCCCATTGCCTTGACTTCATCGGGTCTGGTGAAGTTAACGCACTTCTCGAATAGATCCGCCATATTGGTGAGAGTGTTTTCCCTAGTCTGCAATTCAGAGTCCTTTTTGTATTGTTACAAAATAAAAAGCTACGGTAATCGGTGTACCTTGTCAAGCAAAAGATTCCGGTGTCAATGCTTTACTTACGCGTCATTAGCGCGCCTATCTCCAGAAAGCGGTGCTTTTTCGAGAACCATGATGCAGGTCGGTCCGGGTCCGTCGATGAATCGGGGCACTTCCCAACCAGTGCCGTCGAGGATTTGCCTGACCTCATCCCGGGACGCCAGCAGGTAATCAAACCAGGGGGTTGCCAGTTTGTTATATCTAATACGTATTCTCAACTGTCCGGACATCCTGCCCTTTGTCCGGTTGCGCTTATGGTAATCAAGGTGTTCCGGCAATTCGGTGTTATACGGATCAGCGCTTTCGGCGAGAATTCTTCCTCGCTCGGAAGTGATACGATACATCATTTTTAGTAATCTGCGGGCACGCCGGAAGCTTCCAAACAGCCCAAAATTGTTGCCCATCATGACAATGGTATCGAAGGTCCCAAGCGTGGCGGCAACCTGTGTGATTGATAATACTCGGGCCTTTTTCAATCCGCGTTTTTTGCATACGCGGATTGACAGTGGAGAATTGTCGATGCCGACCACATCATGCCCTTTTTTCTGGAGATGCAATGCCACGCGTCCGGCGCCACATCCAATATCCAACACTCGTCCGCGGACAAAGCGCATTGCCTTTTTTTGTGATGAACACCATTTTTGATATGGGGCCAAGTATGCGGGTGGACCGGAACCGATTGAGATAAAGCCGTCGTCCCGCTCAACAATTTCGCATCCACCGCCACGTCCATCGAGATAATCCGCCAACTGGCGTCCATAGGCGTCCTGATGAGGTTTTAACACGCTATGTTTCCTTTAAGGTGCTCAGTATGGGATGGGCATTGGCTTTGATGCCGATCGGTGTCGCAGTCCGAATGGCGTGAACCAGCTCAATAGATGGGCGGGCGTCCGTCAGCCCGAATCCCCGTCCGGCCAGTACTTCCTTATAAATGATGGTATGTAAATCGGTGAAACCGCCGGAAAATTCGATCTCCTCTCCGTCTATTGTAATAGAACGAAAAGTCGGTTGGCCCTTTGCTTTGATGTCATCGGGAAGGTCGTTTGCATCAATTGACAAAAACCACTGTACTCTCGCGTTTTCCAGCTCGATAAATCCACCGGTCCGGGTCTGGTTGGCGATATGGACTTCGGAATGTTGCACTTTGCCGAACAACCATATCAGCATGTCGTAAAAATGCACGCCAATATTAGTGGCCAGTCCCCCGGAACGCTCCGGTTGTCCCTTCCAGGATACCAAATACCACAAACCGCGCGAGGTGACATAAGTCAGGCGAATATCTTTTTTGGTGTCTTTGGGTTCGCTATCGATCTTTTTCTTGAGAGCCAGCAGTGAAGGATGGACGCGTAGTTGAAGAACGGTATAAATGTGTTGACCGCATTCGTTTTCCATCTCCTGCAAGGCATCAATATTCCAGGGATTAATCACTACCGGTTTTTCACATATGGCATCAGCACCGATACGCAAGGCCAGCCGGGCGTGAGCATCGTGCAGATAATTTGGCGAGCAAATGCTGATATAATGGGCGCGGCGATCATCGCCTTTACGCCGCAACATTTCCAGATGACGGTCAAATCGTTCGAACTCGGTGAAAAAGCGAACCTGTTTGAAAAAGCCGTCGAGAATCCCGACGGAATCATTGGGATCAACTGCGGCAAGCAGTTGATTACCGGTTTCTTTTATGGCTTTGAGGTGTCTCGGGGCGACATACCCCGCCACACCCGTTATGGCGAAATTCTTAGACATATACCAACTCCCACGCCTGCATTCAGACGAGTTGAAAATAAACGGTTATCGACCGGCAATATAGCCGTTCAGGTCATTAATCGAAAGAAGTTTTGGTAGCCAAGACGATATTTGTCTGAAAATGACATAAAATGACGTTTTCTACCCAGATCTATTAATAATATCAAAAAAATCACAAACAGTTATTAAATAATTCAATATTATGCTTGACAAAATTTAATAAGTGTCGTATATAATATTAAGAAAGTTAATAATAGATACACAAAGCGAAAGGAATCTTAATCGTGCCTGTTGAATTGAGGGTGACAATCAAGGCGGATGTGGCGCACTTATCCGCCGGAGTTAATTGGAGGAATACCATGCCTACCCAAACACACCAAGTTCTCAGCCTGCTGGTTGAGCGAAAAATCAGTCTTGATGAGACTGAACGCCTGCTGGATCTGGTCAATTCCGGAAAATCAGCAAGCAGGCACTATGTTGAACGCCTGTTGGCTAATCCGGAAATGGCAGGAGGCGTCTTCGACCGACAAAGTATTAATAAACTTATCCCGCGAATTGACATGGGGAACATTTATCCCTACGTTTAATTAAAATTATGAATTTGTGGAGAATATTATGATTCAGGAATGGCAGGAATTGACCAATCTCACAAAAGATCAGGTTCTGGTGGTGGAGCGGGTGAGATTGCCGGAAAAGGGGATCAGTCTCGAGGGTGAATTCGAATTGCCTCCGCTGGCCCGATTATCAACTGAAGATCAGATTTTTGTGGCGGCTTTTGTGCGTTGCCACGGTTCAATCAAACAGATGGAACAATTTTTCGGTGTCAGCTATCCCACCATTAAAAACCGCCTGAATAAAATCGGCGGGCAACTGGAATTCGTCAAAATTGATCTTGCACCGGTCACCAACCCGGTGCTTGACCGGCTTGAAAGCGGCGAATTATCGGTAGACGAGGCGATGGAATTACTTCGCAAGGGAGGTGAGTCATGAGTGATGCCCAGCGACAGATTCTGGATATGGTAGCCGATGGGAAAATCAATATTGATGATGCCGAACGCCTGTTGAAGCTTGTCGGCAAGCAGGAAGTCTCGAAACATGCTGTTTCCGGAGCCTACGCCCATGCGGAATCGGAAGAATCCGAGACCTCCCGGAGAAAACCAAAATATTTGCATATCGTGGTTGACGAGGGACCGGGGTCATCCGGTGACCGGATCAATGTAAAAATACCACTGCAGGTTTTGCGGATGGGGATGAAACTCGGCTCCCTGATGCCGGACAAGGCCAAGGCCCGGCTAAGTGACAAACTGGGCGAGAAAGGTCTCAATATCGATTTGAATGATCTGGATGCCAAATCACTGGATGCTTTGATTGAATCACTGGGAGATTTGAGCATTGATGTTGAGGACGGTCACGACAAAGTAAAGATATACTGCGAATAAAACGATCGTTTTCGTGACACCCTGATGTTGTTGCAATCGTGGGCACCCGACCGATCACCGAAAATGAAACGGCCCGTCGGTATGACGGGCCGTTTCTTATTGCACCATTCTCAGTTTTCTATTTCCGTAAGGGTTCGCCGCAGGCACCAATCCAGTTTTCGCAGGAACAGTTGAGCGGATCGCCAATTGGTTCCTGATAGATATGGGCAATCAAATGCAGAATATCAAGCAGGTTAACCGCGCAATCGCAATTGGGATCGCCAGAGCAGAGCGGGTACGGTTGAGGTGTGGGTCCCTGTGGCGTACCATAGACATAGTCAATCAAGTACAGAATATCCAGCAGGTTAAATGAGGCGTCGTTGTTGGCATCACCGGGAACACAATCGCAATCGCCGCCAAGATGCGTGACCACCATGGCATAATCAACCATGACGACAATCTGCCCGCCGATGTACGGTCCACTCATCATGCCGAGATCGTACCAGTTCTGATCGGCGAAGTTAACCAGCGTTGTCCAATCGGTGGTGTAATCGGTCAGACGCCAGGTGGCCGGGGAACTGCAGGGGAGCGAATAGGTTTCCATGTGATAGCGATCATGGTGGTAGGTGTCATGAGGACCGGAGACATAGTAGGCGTCGTTGTGAAGCGATGAACCGTGGGCGCTACAGTTTTTGTCGAAGAACGGGTCGGAGATACAGATATTGGTCTCTTCGGTACACACTCCGGCGCAGGTGACATAATGCCCGCCGACGCGGATACACTCACCCGGCGGATTTTCCAGCTCGTAGAATCCCAGTAGCAAAATCACGTCGCGGCTGGCCATAACGGAATCCTGAATGGTCTGGAAATCTGGACCCGGAATAAGGGTCGACGCGTACTCTTCCTCAAGTCCGGCCTCTTTGGTCAGGCTGTCGATCCCGCGCTTCAAATCACTGAGCAACGTTCCGGGTCGCGGCCCGTCGGTCCAGCACAGTGTTTTTAACTTCTGTATGAACGGCATGACATTGCAGGTGTCGTGATCATCCCACTCCCCGACCGGCGCCAGCGATTGCACCAGCGGGTACCCGTCGTTGGGCGTCGGACTGCCGGCATCGGGATAAAACGGTCGCGGGTCGACCGGTGACGGTTCGTGTTTGGAATCGAACCACCAGGCACAATTGGCCAACGCGACGGGGCCACACCAGCTGAAAAAGCCGGTGTATGGTGAAGTCCAGGCGTCCTGTTTCTGGTCGAAATCCGGAACGCCGTTGGGCGTATAGTCATCATAAGACGATTTGTAATACTCGCAACTATCAATCGGTGGTTCCTCGGTCGGGCAGATAACAATGGCGTACTCGATCACGGCGTAGGCGGAATCGGGAGCAAACATACACCCGGCCGGGACATTGATATTTTCAAAATTCATCCACATCCAGGTGGTGGGATAGTAATCGGTCAGATACAATGCACCGTCAAGAGTCGGGCATTGCGCGGATGTTAATTGTCCCACCTGATACACTTCGTGATGAACATTAGCGGCATCGTTCTGATCAGACGGATTGGGTGGCCCCGGATTAATGGCAAAGGGAATATACGGATCACACAGGCCGATGCGCTGACTGTCGTCATCGACACCGACCATATTGACATAATGCGCCCCGATATTACAGCAGTTGGAGGGATCGGCGGCGAAAAAAGTCAGATGCAGGATTATGTTCTGGCTTAACTGCAATTGCTCAGAGAGGTATTCGAATGATGGGAAATTGACCACGGTATCAGTGTAATCATCTCTAAGCCCCTTGTTGGTTAACCAGGTATCGACACATGATTCCACTTCATAAATCCAGGTTCCGAACTCATACAGGCCGGGCAGGGTCATGGTATCATCAGTAGTCATAATCGAGGCCAGATCCTCGATCAGCGGTTTGACATTACTGCTGTCGTGATCATCCCAGGCGCCGTATGATTGCACCAGCGGGTAATTGTCACTGACCGTGCCGCCCGGGTAAAACGGCCGCGGATCAACCGGAGTGGTTTCGAACTTGGAATCGAACCACCACAGGCAGTTGGCAAGCGCCACCGGTGCGTCGTATGTCCAGCGGGTATATCCCCGCCAGGCGCTGTCGAGTAGCATGCTGAAATCGGGCATGCCCGAAGGGCAATAGTCCACATATCCCTGCTTGTAAAACAGGGTGTCGGTGATACCGGATATGCGTATTGCCGTTTTGAGATCGGGCCGCGGACCGATCATATACCACGGCGGATTGAAACCGTCGCCATCCTGCGGCGTCCCGGTCAATCGAAGCATTTGCAGTACCAATCCCGGGCCAATAGGATTCATAATGCCATTATAGGCCTCGTTAATGCCGGACATCAGCGCCACCGCGGAGGCTACGTTGGGGGCGGCACTCGATGTGCCATTAAATGTCCCGGTATAGTACAGGCTGGAATCGGGTGTGCCTTCGCTGTACTTGGTGCCGTATCCGGTGGTTACGACATATTCACCCCAGCCTTGAAGATCAACCCGAAGGCCGTAGTTGGAAAACGGCATCCGGAACCGGTCACCGGTCGTCCCGCCGAATGATGTTGGCACACCGCCCGCACCGACATAAATGGCACCGGAATGGTTGGCAAAGACAAACGGCGCATGGCCGGTGTTGTACACCGGATCATCAAGATTTTGGTACCCGTTACCGGCACACATCACGACATGCCGTCCGTTGCCTACGGCGGTTAGCACCAGATTGTAAATGGCAAGATCCCATTCCACCGGAACCAGCCCGGTATCACTGGTGCCGGTGTAGTTCGGCCCGGCTATCTGTTGCTCGATCAGCATCACGTCACCGGTGTTCATGAATCCGTAGCTCATGGCATATGACATGGCCACACTCAGTGCCCAGACCGGGGTGTCGCCCGGTACCGTGGTTTTCAGGAAAGTCGGACAAACCGCTATCCCGGCGCCGTACGACGCTCCGGTCGTCCCCCATCCGTTATTGACACTGACCAGTTCTCCCAGCACGGCAGTGCCGTGATTATTGCCGGGATTGACCGGGAAGGGATCTTCGGCGATATATCCGGCCTGAATATAGGTGTTGATTACGGATGGTAAATCCTGGTGCGCCAGATTCCATGAATATTCGAAATCATAAATGGTGACATTACTGCCGGTGCCGCCGGGCAGGGTCCAGGCATACTCGGCGTCGATGCCGTCGCGGGCGGGATCAAGATACCCCTGTTCATGCTCGAAACTTCCGGGAATCGGAGCCGGCATGGCCAGTGGCAGGGGAGAGGCAATCTCAATTTCGAACAGGGCGTTTAACTTATTCATCCAATCCTCGGCGCGGATACCGTCGGGGACATTCAGGATAAAAAAGGTGTTCAGATCGGCGATCTTACGATTGTGAAAATGCTCGGCGGTCATCCGCATGTCGTCGAGTTTCTGTTCATCACCGGTCGTCAGACGGCTCCAACGGGCTCCATCGCGGGCGAATTCCTCAAGTAGCAATTCGGCCTGAGAAGATTTTAAGGCGCCGCCGGTGCGGGCATACGGCCGGCCGGTGGCGTCAAGTCCGATATCAAGCTCATCGACAAATTTCACCTGAATATGGCGATTGTCATATCCGGGCGGGATTGCGGCCCGGTCGGGTTTGTCCGGCAGATTCCGTGGCCTCAGATCCGCCGATACGGAAATTGCCAGTGCTATCACCAGGGCAAAACAAACAAGGCTTGCACACATTACGCGTTTACAGGGCATAATTAACCCTCCCTCAGTGCGATATGATAATTATTCCTCCGGTTGAGGAAACGTGAATTTATATGCTTGATCGATATTGCCAGATTCTGTCAGATTGCAAATAAAAAGCCGCTTTCCGGAAAGGCTTCCTACTTATAATATATCGGCAATTTTCTTGAGGTCAAGAAGATATTAAGTTGAATGTGCATAATGGGGGTCCAATAGACTACGTTAGTCGTCATTTTCCGTTTCGGGTTCGATTTCCTTGAGCTTGCGCCAGAGAGTCGAGGTGCTGATTCCCAACGCCCGGGCCGCTTTGGAACGATTTCCGTTGGTAAGTTTCAGGATTGTCCGGATGTGATCCTGTTCCATTTGAGCCAGGGTGCGGGAGAGAGGATCAGTGGTACCAGCGCGGGATGTTACGGCATGAACAATTTCCGGTGGGAGATTTTCAGGGAGTATCACACCATCCTGACTGAACACGGAGGCGCGTTCCAGGGCATTATCGAGTTCACGGACGTTACCCGGCCAATTATAGGTCTGTAAATAATCAACGCAAGTGGCATCGATTTTTAATTTGGGGATATTCAGTTTTTTGGCCAGTCGATCAATAAGATATCGTGCCAGCGGAAGGATATCCTCGGTGCGTTCACGGAGAGGGGGGACCTCGATTTCAATCACTCTCAGGCGAAACAGCAAGTCCTCACGAAATTTTTCTTCAACGACCGCTTTGGGCAGATCGCGATTGGTGGCGGCAATAACCCGGACGTCGATTTTATGCGGCTCGCTTTCGCCCACCCGGGTGATTTCCTTTTCCTGCAGGACGCGCAGGATTTTCAATTGAGTGTTTTGAGAAATATCACCGATTTCATCCAGGAAAATCGATCCATGATTGGCTTGTTCGACCAGCCCGATGCGATCGCGGGTAGCGCCGGTGAATGAGCCGGCTTTGTGACCGAATAATTCGCTTTCCAGCAGGGTTTCGGGGAGAGCACCGCAATTGACTACCACAAATGGCCCCTTGTCGCGATGTGAATGGCGGTGAATGTACCGGGCGACAACTTCTTTACCTACTCCGGTTTCACCTGTGATCAGGACCGATGAATCAAACTGGGCCACTCGCGAGGCCAGATGCATAATGTGGCTGTAGGACACGCTCTTGGCCTCGGCGAAAAACGGATCGTGAGCATTCTGCATCAATCCCAACTCCTGGCGGTGGCGAGCCAGTTCTCGAGTTTTTCGACGCAATTCCTGGGTCAGCCGTTCCACATTACCCTTGATATCCTCTGCTTCAAAAAAGGGCAAATGCTCATTCAACCGTTCATCCCAGGACTCGGCGTCCCGTCCGACAAAGACGCAATATCCGTCGCCATGCGCTTCACAACGTTCTTCAATAAAATAGACGCTTTTGCCCAAGCAGTAGGAGGCATAGCCGCTCATATATCCAGCCAATTTCCAGCAGGCGGGCTGGTCGGAGCGACCAATAATACTGAGATGTTCCTCGGCCTCGCAGGAATTGTGCAGATAGATCTGCATGTCGAAAGTGCCCGCATCATAATCGACGTCCAGTGATTTAACGGTAACGCGTCCCACGCCGGACATGGTATGCAGTTTGGGGCCGGCCTTGATCCACTCTAACCGGTCTTTCCATTGGAAAATGCGTTTCATTGTTGCCGCATCAGCCTGCCCCCAGAAAAAGCCGAAGCGAGTCAACATTCGCCGGGCCCGCTTTTTGCCGATCATGTCAATCAGGTCTTTGCGAAATTGAGCAAAGGCGTTGGTGGCGTGGAGAACGAGACGTCGTCCGTGCACATGAATATATCCTTCGGTAATATCAAACAATTCATTCAGATTTAGCAAATCCGCCTGCATATAACATACCCTTTCAATATGAAATGTTGGCATTTCAGAATAAAACATAATCCCCAAATGTCAAGTTATTATTAAATTCCATATTATTATGTCATACAAAGAATTACAAGTATTTTGCCAATAGGCACAATTCTTGTAACATAATAATTCAAGTTAAATCGGGATGAAGCCGGGACCAAGTCAATTAATCTTGTTCCGGGTGATCCCGAGGGGTGTTACCTGTGCTGGGGTTGTTGCAGTTGGGTGTGTGTCACAGGTCACCCGACGAGAACAGTGTTTTTGATAGATTCATAGGTGCTGCTTTCTCGGTCTGCCTCGCAACATGTCCCTCCGAGCGATCCGCTGGCAGACCGAGAAACTTTTTGGGGAGATTTTCTCCCGTCACAACCTGGCCCATTGATATCTTATTATCACCAGTTTTATCATGAATCCATCTCATCGCCAATGGCGTCCTCCCATTTGTGTTTATCGCCTTTTCTTTATAATTGACAAGCTGGGGGCATTATGTCTATAATGTCCTCGGATTGCCGCCCTCCCGATGAGGGAAACATCAAGAAGATAACCGATGGACAGATACACAAGAGGGCTAACCATGTACAACATTCGAGAAACCATGAAAAGGTATCGGCGAAAATTTCGCAACCGACGTCTCCTGATGATCGGATTGCTGATGATGGTGATCACCGCCGCGGCCTTGACCGTAATTGGTGCCGGGGGTGAGGCCAAGTTGGGAACCCGGTCGTATGATGATTACGATACCCCCGAGTACTGCGGTACATCGTGTCATGTCGATTTTTATCGGCAATGGCGGCAGGCGATGATGTCGGAGGCTTTTACGCATCACTGGGATGAAATCGAATATTTTGAACTGGCGGTTCCGCATGCCGAGCGGGATGAAAAGGTCGCGGAAATCAGAGCCGGATGCAACGGTTGTCATACACCGCTGGCATTCATGGCAGGGGATGTCGTTCCTGCCCGCCCGGCGGAAAACACCCGCGCCAATGAAAGTGTCTCCTGCGAGGTATGTCACACCGTGGTTGGTTTCGAGGGCGACACACCGTACAATTTCAACTGGATCTCCGAGCCGGGGGATAACAAGCAAGGACCGCGTTCCACCGGCCAGTCACCCGCGCATGAGATGGTGAAATCAGAATTTCTCGGCACTGCCGAATTCTGCGGGACCTGTCACAATGAGATGAGTCCGTATGGGACGTGGGTGAAATCGACGCATCTGGAATGGCAGGAGGGACCGTACGCCGAACAGGGCGTGGTTTGTCAGGACTGTCATATGACCTACGCCCCGGCACGGACGGCGTCCATGGGTCAGGAGTATCCCGATGCCCGCCAACACCTGTTTCATGGTGGCCATGACAAAGGCAAGGTTCAGGGAACCATTGAACTGCGCATTCATCCCGATATTATCGAGGCCGAACCGGGCGAACCGGTAAAATTCACCTGTGCCCTGTTTAATCAGAAGACCGGGCACAAGTTTCCGACCGGATCGGTCGAGGACCGCCTGGTTTGGTTGCATGTCGAGGCGGTTGATGTCGAAGGTAACGTGTACCATCTGCCAGTCGATCCGATCGGATTCGAAGGGGAGCAATACACCATTGCCGCCGATGTCCTGGCCTATCAGGATATGGGCATTCCGCTGGATAAGCCAGACTTTAAGGGCGTTCAGCGCGACGGTATCCCGATCGGCGATCGCATCTATCGCAAAGCTTATCTCGATCCCCAGGGACGGATGACCATTCAGCAGTGGAATACCAAATCCTTTGGTGTGGATTACCGCCTCGGCCCGCGCGAAACGAAGCTGGAGACCTTTACGTTCACCCTGCCGGATGAAATAGCCCCGGGTGAGTTGACCGTTACCGCCACCTTGAATTATCAACTGTTGGTCAAGCCGGTGGCGGATTTTCTTAATGTCCCGGAAGAAGAATCGGCAGTTACCGTGGTCAACAGCCATGCAACGGCAATAACCGTTTTACCATAGGAGGATGACATGAGAAAAATTATAATCGGCATTCTGGGAGCATATCTCCTGTTCCTATCGCTGGCCTGGGTGATTCAGACCGATACCGCCAATGCCGTTCCGGCCTTTGCGCGGAAATACAATATGTCCTGCACCACCTGCCATGCCCCGTTTCCCCGGCTGAAAGCGTATGGTGATGAATTCGCCGGCAACGGATTTGTTTTGAAGGATCAGGATGCGCCTCGGTATTTCGTGAAAACCGGCGATGAGCATCTTGACCTGATTCGTGATTTTCCTCTCGCCGCCCGGTTCGAGGGATTTGTAAAGCACGAAACGGTTACCGGCCGTGAAACGGATTTCTCATCACCCTACAATCTTAAACTGATCTCCGGCGGATCACTGACCAAAAACGTCGCCTACTATTTCTATTTCTTCCTCAGTGAGCGCGGTGAGGTCGCCGGTGTTGAAGATGCCTATATTATGTTTAACGACCTCTTCAACAGCGAGCTGGATGTGTACATCGGGCAGTTTCAGGTCTCTGATCCCCTGTTCAAGCGGGAGGTACGACTCAGCTATGAAGATTACATGATCTACAAGACCAAAATCGGCGAGTCCGGGGTCAACCTGGCGTATGACCGCGGGGCTATGCTGACGTATGGCTTTCCGAGCGGGACCGATGTTATCGTGGAAGTCCTAAACGGTAACGGCATTGATGAAGCCGATGACTTCCGCGTATACGATAATGACAAGTATAAAAACTTCGCGGGCAGAATTTCGCAGGGCATTGGCGAGTATCTCCGCATCGGCGGCTTTGGGTATTTCGGCAAAGAGAAAAGCGATTATACCAATGAAATCTGGATGGCGGGAGGCGATATGACGGTTGGCAATGACCGGGTCGAACTGAACGTGCAGTACCTTGAACGCCGTGATGACAATCCGGAATTCGACGCCGAAAAGCCTCCTGAGGTGGAAACGCGCGGGGGCATGGCGGAAGTGATTGTAATGCCGGACGGTGAAAGGAGCCGCTGGTATGCAGTGGCTTTATATAACAAGATCGATTCCGACATTGAGGCCGACGATTATGAAAGCATAACCGCCCATGTTGGGCATGTCCTGCGCACCAATATTCGGCTGACTCTCGAAAACACCTATGATATTGAGAATGAAGAAAATCGTGTTGTGGCGGGCTTTGTGGTTGGATTCTGAGGATGACTTGAAAGCAAACCGAAGGGGCGGTCGAATCCGACCGCCCTTTTTATATGTTCACACCGGCGGGATCGCATATAATTAGTTAAAGCGCATAAATAAGAAAGGATGATACCATGTCTTTATCGGGAAAAACTGCGCTGGTAACCGGGGCAAGCCGGGGAATCGGCGCGGCAACGGCCCGGCGCCTGGCCGAGGCCGGTGCGGCAGTGGCGGTGAACTATTTCAAAAGCAAAGAACCCGCTCAAAAAGTAGTGGATGAGATTGTCAACAACGGCGGTAATGCCGTTGCGGTTCAGGCCGATGTGCGAGATCCCGATCAGGTTGACGAAATGGTGAAGACCGCGGTCGACATACTGGGGCCGATCGATATCCTGGTACTCAATGCCGGTGCCGATGTCCCGCTGAAAATATTCGCCGAAATGACCACCGAGGAATTCGAAAACAAGGTCATGGGTGAACTACGTGGTTTTTTCCATCCGCTCAAAGCCGTTATTCCGTCCATGATAGAGCGCTCATCCGGCTGTATTGTCGGTATCAGTAGCGGCTTGTCGCGCCATCCCGGTCCCCGCTTCAGCGCTCACACTACCGCCAAATCCGCGGTCGACGGCCTGATGAAATCGCTGGCGCTGGAGTTGGGGCAGTTCGGTATCCGGGTCAACACCGTCGCCCCGGGGTTGACCGTAACCGATGCTACTTCATGGATGCCGGCCGAACAAAGAGAAGCGATCGGCAAAATGACTCCCATGCAACGGGTAGCCTATCCCGAAGATGTCGCCGGTGCGGTGGCAATGGTTGTTTCGGATGACGCCGGCTTTGTCACCGGGGCGTATATTCCGGTCAGCGGCGGTCAGTTGATGTTATGACTTGATACCGGCTTTGGATATGATATCTCAATAAAGATGGGATAGCAAGTCGGCTGTCCCATTTCATAAAAAAGCCTATCTTGACAGAATTGAAGAATCCGGTATATTTTATATATAAAGCATCAATGCTACTCGACTTCCGGTTTGAAAAACTCCAATGGTTTAACCATGTTTCCTGGAGGTTTATTGTGTACAAGACGGCATGCAAGGTTGCAGGTGTAATTTTATCCATATTTATCGTCATGGTTGCCGGCGCCGTCGCGGAACTGGTCACCGAAGATGACATGCGGCTGGCCTGCAGGAACTGGCTGAATTATATGGTTTTTGAAACCGGTGGCTGGGCCGGTGATCCCAACCCCGGCATCATGGAATCATTTGACATTACCGTTGGTGATACTCTCCTCGGGAGATGTTTTGCAATCTCGCCACAAGGCTATGTGCTGGTGCCGGTGATGAGAGAGCTTCCTCCGATCAAGGCCTCATCACAGGAGAATGATTTTATCCCCGGCAGTCCCGGGGTGGAAGATTTGTTTCGTGACGCATTGCACAATAAGGCCGGGATATTGATTACCGCTTATGGCAGTCTGGATTTCAGACCTGCGGACAAGAGCGATATTACGGTTGGGGGAGATAACCGCGACATGTGGGAGGTGTATCTTCAGGATGAAAAGACTTTTAAAATGACATTGGCTTCTCGGAAGTATGCACCACTGGAGGAATATGGTCCGTTGCTTACCACCATCTGGCATCAAAGCGAGCCTTACAATTTATTTTGTCCGACCGGTGTCGACGGGACTTGCTATGTGGGTTGCGGGGCAACCGGGATAACCCAGATTCTGGCCTATCATCGCTGGCCAATTGAGGGAACCGGGAGCTATACTTATTACTGGTGGGGAGACTATTCCTGTGAGGGATATGACCCCACGCCCGGGTGCTCTCTCTCGGCCGATTTTTCCGATACGTACGACTGGGATAATATTCTGGATATTTATTCCGGATCGGAACCACTTGTCCAGCAACATGCGGTGGCGGAGTTGTGTTATGAAGGTGGCGTGGCACATAACATGTCCTACGGCAGTTGCGGTTCCGGTGCCAGCACCACCGATCCCATCTATTTCCTTCCGCAGTTTTTTCGGTACAAAGATCAAATTTATGAAGCGTGGGAGCTGGACTATGATTCCACCGTATGGTACAACATGCTCAAAGCCGATATCAATGCCAACCTGCCGGTGTTCTACAATATTCCCGGGCATTTTATTATCGGTGACGGATGGCGCGAAACCGGCGTTATCAATATGATTCATATGAACTACGGCTGGGGTGGCAGTAACAACATGTGGTACACGTTGGATAATCTGTACTGTCCCTGGGAATACTGCGAGGGTGGCTCTGACCTGATGTTGCTGGGCATCGAACCGGATAAGGATGTGTATTACACCGCTGATCTCAAATGGGGACAGGTGCCGTTTGAGGTGCAATTCACCGGCGCGGGTGAATTGCCGGACATCGATACCTGGTTCTGGTATTTCGGCGATGGTGGGAGTGACTACGTGCAATCTCCGGTGCACCAGTATACCCAGGGCGGCGTTTATGATGTCACGCTTGAGGTTCATGCCGGCCCGGAAGTTCGGTTTTATACCGCGACCAATTATATCATAGCGCTGGCAGATTCACTGGTCGGCGCAGAGGTGGTGGCCAATCCCGGTACCACGGTGGAAGTGGTCATTCATGTCTCCAATGCCATCCCGCTCAATGGCATTAAAATCCCGGTCGAATATGGCGGGACATTGAATCTGACCCTGGAGTCATACAGTACCGATGGTTGTCGCGGCGCGATTTTCGAATATGAGGACGAATTGCATTTTAATCCCTGGGGCAAACAGATTACCTATTCGCTGTATAATGTAGATGATGACTGGCCGTCCCTGGAACCCGGCTCGGGGCCGGTGCTGAAGATGTTTTTCTCAGTGCCGGGATCGGCCGAGGAGGGGCAGATTGCGGAAATTGGTCTTGATGGCTACTCATCATATGCGCCGTGGTTTACCGGATCCGTGCTCGATTATGAACCGATTTTCGATAACGGTTTGGTGTCGGTCGGTATGCCGGAATTTATCTGCGGTGATGCCAATGATGATGAAAGCGTCAACCTGCTGGATGTTCTCTATTTGATTGACTATGTTTACGGCGACCCGCAGGGACCGGCACCGCTTCCGCCGGAGTCAGGCGATGTTAATAACGGTGACGGTGATGTCAACCTGCTGGATATTCTCTGGTTGATCTCCTATCTCTATAATACGCCTCCGGGGCCGGCACCAAACTGCCCCTAACCGGATTAATTGTAAATTTTATTAAGGCGGCGTCTGGCCGCCTTTTTTTTTGCCTGAAATACTCAATGACGGTATACTATAATCTGTAATGGGCCTTGAAAATGATAAACACAATATCCTGATTACCGGGCGTCCCGGGGTCGGGAAAACCACCCTGATCGTGAAATTGGCGGAAGCCCTGCACCGATTTCACCCGGTAGGATTTTATACCGCCGAGATTCGTGAACAAAACGTTCGCAAAGGATTTGAATTGATCAGCCTGTGCGGACGGCGCCGGATTCTGTCCCATGTTGAGATCCAGAGTCCCTATCGCGTCGGCAAATACGGCGTCGATGTGTCCGGATTCGAACGCTTTCTGGATGAAATCAAGCTTGTAAGAAGTGCCGCGCCAGTAATTATCATTGATGAAATCGGCAAAATGGAATGCTTGTCGGACAGTTTTATAGAATTGATTATCGAATTATTGGATTCACCGAGCCCGGTTATTGCCACTATTGCCCGTATCGGCGGCGGTATAATCGAACGAATCAAGCAACGTGATGATGTCAGAATTATCGAAATCACACCTGCCAATCGGAATAGGATGGCTGAAATCATTCATAAGCTCCTCGAATTTTGAATTTCAATGACTCGAATTGCAAATAAAGTGAAAGGTATTTGGAGTATATTCTACTAGATATGTGGGAGAGATTTATAAAAAAACAGAAAACCCCAGAGGGGGAGAACACGTCTAAGTAACTATGCCAGTTTCTCTTCACAAACCGCAGATAATATCTTCTTTTATGTCATGACTGGAGGAATAACACATGTCCGGTATAACCAGACGAGACTTTTTAAAAACCGGAGCCAAAGGAGCCGCGCTGGTGGCGATTCCGGCGATTTTCCGGATTGACCCCCTGGCGGCTTTTGCGACGCCGTCACCGAATCGCAATCTCGGCGACTATATGACTCATTTCGGCGTCGATGAAAATCTGATCCGCAGGGTCATGGGCGCGGCCCTAGCCCACGGTGGCGATTATTGCGACGTCTTTTTCGAACACACCATTTTGTACTCTATCCGGCTTGAGGATGACGAAGTTAACCGCGCCTACAGCAATGTCGATTTCGGTGTGGGAATTCGCGTTATCGAGGGCGAACAGACGGGATATTCCTTTACCGAGGAAATCTCAGAGAAGGCCATGTTGCAGGCGGCGAAAACCGCGGCCAATATCGCCCGCGAATCCAAAACTGCCCCGCCGGCCAATCTCAGCCTGCATGACACCCCCGATTATTATCCCATCGAAACGCTGGTGGAAAACACCTCGATCACGCAGAAAATCCCACTACTTCAAAAAGTAAACGAACGGATGCAGTCGCGCGACAAACGCATCATCAAAACCCGCGCCGGGTATTCCGATTATTCATCATATATTCTAATCGCCACTTCGGATGGCCGCATCGTATGTGACTATCGTCCGATGGCGTCGCTATACGGTGTGTGTACCGCCGAGCAGGACGGCAAACGGGAAACCAATTCCCACAATTTCCGCGGTCGTTACGGTTTGGATCACTACGGTGTAAATGAAATCAACGCCATTGCCGACAAAGCGGTCCAGAGGACGGTTGTATTGTTCGATGCGGTTGTGCCGGAAGGCGGCGAGATGGAAGTGGTCCTCGGCCCCGGCGATTCCGGGATTCTTTTGCATGAGGCGATAGGGCATGGTATGGAGGCCGACGCGAACCGCAAGGGTGAATCGATCTTCGCCGACAAGATCAATAAGAAAGTGGCGGAGAACTTTATCTCCATCGTCGATGACGGCACTATCGCCCATGATCGCGGTTCACTCAATGTTGACGATGAAGCTAATGACACCGAAAAAACCTACCTGGTACGCGATGGTATTCTCCGCAGTTATCTGCACGACCGCATCAGCTCTCGGTACTACAAAGTGGATCCGACCGGAAGCGGGCGGCGCGAATCATTCCGCTTTGCACCTATTCCGCGCATGCGCTGTACTTACATGCTCAATGGACCGCATAAACGCGAAGAGATTATCAAGAGTGTCAAGAAAGGCCTTTACGCGGAATCGTTCCAGAACGGCGAGGTCCGGATCGGACAGGGCGATTTCACTTTCTATCTGAACAACGGCTATTTAATCGAGGACGGCAAATTGACCCGGCCGGTGAAAGACCTTAACCTGGTCGGCAACGGCCCGGATGTCCTGACCAAGATGGTAATGGTGGCCGACGATCTCGCGATCAATCAGTCCGGTGGCACCTGCGGCAAGGCCGGCCAGAGTGTCCCGGTTACGCTTGGTTTGCCTACGGTCAAGGTTTCGTCGATCACCGTTGGCGGGCGTTCGGCCTGAGCAACATGTCATATGAATACTAAAACAGGAATGATGTTATGAATAACAAAGATAGATTGGAACTCGCCCGCTGGGCGGTCAAACTCGCCAAGAAGCACGGCGCCGATGATGTTGGGGTCGATGTGAATTACAGCCGCGATATCGAGATATCTTTTCTCGACAAGAAGCTCGATCAACTCAACGAATCGACTACGAACTCGATGTCGTTAAGCATCTTTGCGGGCGGGAAATACTCGGCGCACACCACCAATGACCTCCATAAAGAGCGGCTTGGCAAATTCATCGAAGAAGCCATCGCCATGACCAAATACCTCGGACAGGATCCCCATCGCAGTCTGCCGGATCCGAAATATTACGACGGACAGAAAGAACTCGACCTGAAACTGGCCGATCCGGCCTATGCCGGCGTATCTTCCGAAACCCGGGTGAAACTGGCAAAAGAAGTTGGCGAGGCGGTCTACGACTTCGGCAAGAATATTATCACCGTGACCTCCGAGTACGGCGATTCCCATTACGGGGCGGTCAAAATGCACAGCAATGGTTTTGAGGGTCTTCGCGAGGGAACCACGTTTTATGATGGCGCTATGGTGACGATCGATGATGGCGCCGGGGGACGGCCCGCCGAATATGGCTATTGTCAGAAACGGTTTATCAAAGACTTGGCGTCGCCCGAAGAGTCTGCCCGGCTGGCGGTCGACCGTATCAATCGCCGCATCGGCACCAAAAAAATGGCCTCCGGCGCCTATGACATGCTGGTCGAAAACCGCGCCGCCAGCAAGCTGGTGGGGGCAATGCAATACCCGCTCAGCGGCCGCGCCCTGCAACAGAAAAACACCTTTTACGAAGGTAAACTCGGCCAGGCGATTGCCTCCGACAAGCTGACCGTTACCGATGATCCCTTTATCGTCTCCGGACTCGGATCGCGGCTGTATGATGGCGACGGCATGGCCACCAAAAAACGCACCATCATCGACAAAGGCGTGCTGAAATCCTATTTCATTGATTGGTACTACAGCCGCAAGCTCGAGATGGATCCGACCATCGGCGGTTCGACCAACATGATCTTCGCCTATGGCGACAAATCGCTGGATCAGATGATCGCGGCGCTGGATAAAGGCATCGTGGTGACCTCGTTTATCGGCGGTAACTACAACCCCACCACCGGTGATTTCTCCTACGGCCTGTTCGGTATGTATGTTGAAAACGGCAAAGTGATTCACCCGGTCAGCGAGATGACCGTAACCGGCAATTATAATGAATTGTGGAAACAACTGGTTGAGGTCGGCAACGACCCGTACGAAAACTCCGCGATGCGGCGTCCGAGCCTGCACTTTGAAAATGTCAGCTTCAGCGGCATATAAACGCTGATTTAATAGAGATATCGCAAGCAATAAAATAGGCAGGATCAAAGCGATCCTGCCTATTATTTTTCTTTCCGTTGGGGCGATTCGAGAACCGCCAGCGCCAGTTCTTTTTTATTGCCAAAATTCGATTTTTTATTACCTTATATCTAAGCTAAGCGCCGAGGAATACAACATTTACGCCCCCGGTGAACCCGTCTTACCTTTAGCATCGCGGTGGTGACATGAAAAAGACCGTTCCCCTTTTGATTTTGCTATCCGTAATTTTCCTATCCATACCAGCCTTTACCTCCGATGAGCCCGAGCAGGAGTTCCTGCCAATTGGCCTGACCGAAGAGGAAATGCTCCGACTCGATGAAATCGGTATCGCGCATCGCGCCACCGCCCCGCCGGCCGGCACCGTGCGCAACGCCTCGGAATGGGAACCGTCGCAGGGCGTCATCATCCGCTGGCCGCTTGGTATTCCGATCTCGCTGGTGGCGGAGCTGTCCGAGGATGTCATGGTCACCACCATCGTCTCCGGCACCTCCGAAGAAAACAGCGCCCGCTCGTCATACACCTCCGGTGGCGTGAACATGGAAAACGTCGACTTCCTCCACGCCTCCACCAATTCCATCTGGACCCGCGACTATGGCCCGTGGTTTATTTTCGAGGACGGCGCGCTGGGTATTGTCGATCATGTCTATAACCGCCCGCGCCCGCTCGATGATGTTATCCCGCAGATTCTCGGCATCGAGTGGGGCCTGCCGGTGTACGGCATGAGCCTGAATCACACCGGCGGCAATCACATGTCGGACGGGTTGGGGATGTCGATGTCGACCGAGTTGACGTATAATGAGAACTCAGGATTGGCGCAGAAGCAGGTCGACTCGATCATGCTGGCCTATCTCGGTAACGATTACACGGTGCTGGACTATATCGAATCCGGCGGCATTCACCATATTGACTGCTGGGCTAAATTTCTCAACCCTACCACCATTTTGGTCAAGGATGTGCCCACCTCCAGCAGTAGTTACGCCCTGCTCAATGCTCGCGCCGATTACTTATCACAGCAAATTTCGGCCTGGGGGCAACCGTACACCGTGGTTCGGGTGTACTGCCCGTACGGCACGGCGTACACCAACTCCCTGATTCTCAACGACAAAGTCTTTGTCCCGACCTTTGGCAGTATCTGGGATGACGACGCCATCCAGACCTATCAGGATGCCATGCCCGGCTATGAAATCCTCGGCTTCGACGGCTCCTGGTACGATGATGACGCCATTCACTGCCGCACGATGGGGGTACCCGATCAGTACATGCTCTTTATCGATCATGATCCGCTGGTGATCGTGCCGGACACCATGATTCAGTATGATATTTCCGCGACCATCGAGGCCTACTCCGGGGCGGACCTGATCGCTGACTCACTAAAAGTGTACTATTCGGTCAACGACGGTCCCTGGGACTGGGTATATATGGAAGTATCGAAAGATAAAGCTGTCTACCAGGCCACCATCCCGCAACAAACACCCGGCGATGAAATCCGGTACTATATCAAGGCCGCCGACCTGTCCGGGCGGGTCGAAACCCATCCCTTCATCGGCGAACCCTGGGCGCATGTCTTCAATGTCTATACCGAACTGCAAATACTGGCTGATGACCTTCCCGACTGGACTGCCGGGGTGGTATACTCACAACATCTTGAAGCCGTCGGCGGTGTCGGCGGGCACACGTGGAGCGATAAGTTCAGTGACCTGTCAGGTACCGGACTGAGCCTGTCACCTGACGGCCTTCTGTCCGGGACTCCATCGAGCGCGGGTCAGATTTCGTTTATCGCGCATGTTGAGGATGACGGGACCGAATCCGATGAGTATACATTTGCCTTCACCGTCAATTCCGAAGTCGCCATCAATGCCGTGACCCTTCCTGAAGGCAACGTCGGCTCGGCCTATTCCTACCAGCTGGCCGCAACCGGCGGCACCGGCGCCCTGGTGTGGAGCGACCGCGATGTCGAGCTTGGCGGTACCGGCCTGACTTTATCTCCGACCGGTCTGCTCTCCGGCGTCCCACTCGACAGCGGCATTGTGGCTTTCACCGCCAAAGCGACCGATTCAATTGGAGCCTATAACGATCATGTTTTCAGTGTTGTTATAACCTATGCCTATGTTTGCGGTGATGCCAACGGCGATGAGGCCGTGAATCTGCTCGATGTGCTCTATGTCATTGACTTTCTTTACTCCGACCCGTCCGGTCCCGCGCCGATTCCGCCCGAGGCGGGCGATGCCAACGCCGACGGCGATATCAACCTGCTGGACGTGCTGTATTTTATTGACTTTTTGTACGGATCACCCGCCGGCCCGGAACCGCTCTGTCCCTAGAATGTATAATACACAAGGCCCCATAACCGGGGCCTGTTTAACTGTTTTCCGTTGTAAGTAAACAACTTGCGGCATCCTGTCGATAAAGAATACAATTGACAGAACTGCCGTTTCCAGTATATTAAAGCAGGGAATACTTACCGGGCTCGCATTTATTCCGTAATATATCTAAGGAAACTACTATGAAACGACATTCGATGCTTTATATCTTGATGGCCTGCTTGTTTTTAATCCCGGCATCCCTGTCGGCATATGTGCACAATAACACCGCAGATTATGATAAATCCGCCTCCGGGCGGCTGGTTGTCAAACTCGATCCCGCCGCCAAAACCCAGTTGTCCCGCGATAAATCCAACGCCGCATCGGTCGGTATAGCCGATTTCGAGGCTGTCAACCGTCGTTTCCATATAATCGGACAGGAACAGCTGTTCCCGGTGGCATCCGCCGACCACCATGAGACGCTTCGCAATATTTTCATTATTGACATTCCCGCCGGAGTCAATTCCGATGAATTGAAAGCGGCCTATGCGGAACTTAGTGACGTGGTGTATGCCGAGTTCGACGTTGTGGCGGAATTGTATGATGCTCCAAATGACACCTATTTCATCCAGCAATGGGGACTGCACAATACCGGGCAGGAACATTATCATGTGTACCGCTATGATGATTGCTATAACGACATTTTGGGAGTGGACACCGGCACGGCGGATATCGATATCGATGCTTTGGAAGTGCTCGACAATCCACCCGACCAAACCGTCACCACTATTGTCGCCATTATAGATACCGGCGTTGACATGGATCACCCGGAACTGGCCGGAAGAATCTGGAACAATACCGACGAAATCCCGGGCAACGGTCTCGATGACGACCACAACGGCTATATCGATGATGTCAACGGCTGGGATTTTTGCAGTACTGACAATATCACCGATCTCGACGAGGACAATGATCCCACCGATGAGTACGGTCACGGGACACATTGCGCAGGGATAGTAACGGCGGTCGCAAACAACGGTCAGGGTATCGCGGGTATTCTGGATGACTGCCGTATTATGCCGGTTAAATTTTCACCGGTCATGCTCTCGTCGCTGGCCGCCCGCGCCATCGTCTATGCCGCCGACAACGGTGCCGATGTCATCAGTATGAGCTGGGGGTATCCCTGGCAGATTCAAGTGCTTGATGACGCGCTGGCTTATGCTCACGCCAAAGGTGTGGTCCTGGTCGCGGCCTCAGGCAACGACGGGGCGGAAGCCGCCAATTATCCGGCCGCATCATCCAATGTTATTACTGTCGCCGCCGGTAACAGCGATGGATATGTTACCGATTTTTCGACCTTCGACAATCATGTTGATATCACCGCCCCGGGACAGGCCATTCTCTCCCTGCGGGCGGACACGACCGATATGTACGGACCATGCGAGGCCGGGGTGCATCTGGTTGGGGATAATTACCTGATCGCGTCGGGCACCAGCATGTCCTGTCCCGCCGTGGCAGGCATTGCGGCGTACATGCGGGCCGTATCACCGGGATTGATGCCGAATGTCCTTGAAAATACCCTGTATGCGACGGCCGTGGATATCGTCAACCCCTATCCTGTCGGCGGAAGTTATCCCGGCTGGGATAAATACAGCGGCCACGGGTGGGCCAACCTGTCCGATGCCCTCGCCGCCGTTCCGCAAAAGCGCGCCGCGATACAACAACCATCACCCAATGCGATTGTCAGCGGTATGGTGACGATTTCCGGAATTGCCGATGGCGCCGTGTTTTCATCATACAGCCTCGAATTTGGCGAGGGGGCGACGCCATCCGCGTGGACAACTATCACGACGTCAGGCACTCCGGTAACCGACGATATGCTCGGGCAGTGGGATACTGAGGATCTCAACGGGCAGTACACGATCAGACTGAGCGTCGGAAGCGAGAATATCTCATATGTTACCGTGTATGTTTGCAACGAATCCATCTCAGACATACAGACCCCGCAGAATGACGACACTGCGGTATCAACCATCAGCGTCACCGGCACCGCCTGCGATCCGGACTTTGCGGCGTACCAGCTGGAGTATGCGCCGCAATCCGATCCGATGTCATGGACAATGCTGACCTCGTCAAGTGTTCCCATCGTCAATGGTGAAATCGCCGCCTGGAATACCGGTGTGCTTGATGATGGAATGTACCTGTTACGCCTGTCGCTGTACACATCCGGCGGTCTGAAGGCGGCTGATACCGTGTCGGTCCATGTGCAATCGGTGTTTTCCACCGATCACGCCTGGAAATTGCATTTTGATACGGCCGTCACAGTGGTTGCGAACTATGGGGACTTCAATGGTGACGGCACCAATGAAATTGTCGTCGGCACCGAGGACAGCCTGTACTTCATCGCTGTCGATGGTACCCCACTGACAACCGGCTGGCCTTCGGTCCCGGCCTATGATTTCAGAATTCCGGTGGCGGTGGGCAAGCTGGATGCGGATGATATTGAGGATTTTGTCGCGATTGGTGCCTGGGGTGGCGCTCCCCATGCCACCCTGTTTGGTTTCCGTTCGGGCGATTCCGACTTCAGCCAGAACCTTCCCATGGGACCGATCTTCGAGTCACTCGATGGTGGTTCCACCAAGTACTACCCGCAACTTCTGCTTAAAGATATCGATAATGACGAAATCGATGAAATTATATACTATACCGGTGCGCGAGGCAGTACCCAGTCCCACTGGTTTGTTTACAGTGCCGATGGGACCTTTCGGTATCAAATCTCAGAACCCTCGTTGCTGTTCCCAGGGTGCCTGTTTGCCGATCTGGATGGTGACGATATCGATGAATTGTACACCGCCGCCGATTATCAGCTTCGGCTTTGCCAGCCGGATGGCTATATTCAGAGTACCTATCAATGGCCGGGGCTGGAAACGGGGGCTTTTAAGTGTGAGAGCATGTCCGCGGTCGATATCGATGCGGACAGCAAGCTGGAGTTGATTGTTTTGGGATCGTACGACAACGATCAGGGGGATTTCTGGATATTTGCCTTCGATGAAAACCTGGCGCTCAAACCGGGCTGGCCGCACAATACCGGCATTGACAGTTATGTGTTGGCCTCATCGCCGATCTTTGCCGATGTCGATACTGACGGCAGTCTGGAATATTTCATATCGATGTGGGAATTGGCCTATGCCCAGGTGTATGCCTGGCATATCGACGGTTCCTCGTATACCGGAGATTCCAGCACCGCCATTTTTACCACCTCTCCCAATCCGGCCAAAATTCACGCCCCGCTTCTTTCGGACATGAACAATGACGGATTGCCCGACGTGGTGGTATGCCTGGGACCGGATATCTTTTATACCTATGATGCCGAACGCATCATTGCCTGGGATGTTGACGGCGAGGTGCTTTCGGGCTGGCCACTGGTCGTCAATCCCGATGTCACCCAGCCCGGCAACTTCGGCTGGCATTCGCCGGTGATTGGTGATATCGATCAGGACGGCTTTGTCGATATGATCACGACCACCATCATGAATGATCTGGTTTTCATGAACTTCGACGGTATGCATTACCGGCCGACCGCCTGTCCCGTCCCCACCTGGAAATACAATCGCCGGATGAATAACATCGGTCCGGTGCGAAGCGCCGAGATGGTGTGCGGTGACGCAGATGGCGACGGCTACGTAAACTTACTCGACATTCTTTTCCTGATAACATATCTTTACGGTGATCCGCCGGGACCGGCACCCGATCCGCCGGAAGCGGGTGATGCCAATGCCGACACCGATCTCAATCTGCTGGATGTGCTTTACCTGGTGAATTTCCTTTATAATTCGCCGCCCGGCCCGGAACCGCTGTGCCCGTAATAGTGGAATTGATGTTGCGATAACCTGTAAGCAAGGTAATATGACAATATGTTCACAAAAGTGATAGATTATTGACTAATTCTTCTTTATGTGAGTAGGAAATGCGCTGTTTTGTACTAGTCCCGGCATTGGAATGCCGGCAGACTGGGTGTACATAATCGGAAAACTGGGAGAGTCTCATGAAACCAAAGATGTCCTATCTGGTTGTGGCTGTCCTTATGCTGTTGATCCCCACATCATTGCCTGCATACCTGCATGAGAATAGGCCTGATACGAATCCGGCGGAGTTTGGCAACCGCCTGATTGTAAAAATTAATCCCGAGATTAAAATCACCCCTAAACGAAACAAGATGGGTGTGGTTTCAGTCGGAGTACCGAGTATTGACCGGGTCCAGAACGGCTTCGGTGTGACTGATCTCAAGGCCCTGTCTCAGACGATAGAAACCGAACGGATTCCCCGCCCTTTCCTAAATGTTTTTATCGTCACGGTTCCTGAGGGTGTTGACCGGGATGAGTTAACGCGCGCTTATGCCGATTTGGCGGAAGTTGTGTATGCCGAGCCGGATGTGGTTATGGAACTGTATGATGCCCCGGATGATCCCTGGTTCAGTCAGCAGTGGGGACTACACAACAGTGGGCAGGAACATTTGCATGTGTACCGCTATGATAATTGCTACAATGACATCCTGGGGGTGGATACCGGCACGGTCGATGCCGATATCGATGCGCTGGAAGTGTTTGAAAATCCACCTGACCAAACCGTTACGGCGGTGGTGGCGATCATCGATACCGGAGTCGATATGGATCACCCAGATCTGGCCGGACGAATCTGGATTAATCCCGGAGAGATTCCTGATAATGGTATTGACGACGATCATAACGGCTATATCGACGATATTCATGGTTGGGATTTTTGCAGTACCGGTGATTATTCGAATTATAGCGAGGACAATGATCCGACCGATCCTTATGGTCATGGGACGCATTGCTCCGGGATTGTAACCGCCGTGGTCGCCAACAACGAAGGTGTTGCCGGTATTGTTGAAAATTGCCGGATTATGGCCCTGAAATTTTACCCCATCATGCTCTCATCGTTTGCGGCACGGGCCATCGTGTATGCCGCCGACAACGGCGCCGACGTCATCAGCATGAGCTGGGGATATCCCTGGCCGGTCCAGACTGTCAATGATGCTTTGGCCTACGCCCGCGATCGGGGAGTGGTACTAGTAGCGGCCGCCGGTAATGACGGGGCCGAGAAGGAAAACTGCCCCGCCGCAACGCAGGGAGTCTTCACCGTTGCCGCGAGTGATCATGATGATTTAATTACCGTTTTTTCAACCTATGGCAGTCATATTGAAATTTCCGCTCCCGGTCTGACTGTCCTTTCGCTTCGATCCGATACCACGGATATGTACGGTCCGTGCGAAGCTGGCGTGCACCTGGTGGGCGATCACTATTACCTGGCCTCCGGGACCAGCATGGCCTGCCCCCATGTGGCCGGCGTTGCCGCATACATGCACGCCGTTTCCCCGGGATTAACACCGTTTGCAATCGAAGACCTGCTGGCGGCAACCGCCGATGATTTTGTCGACCCATACAATACCGGGGCAAATTACCCCGGCTGGGATAAGTACAGCGGATACGGTCGTGTCAACCTGAAGAATGCCCTCGAAGCCGTTCCCGAAAGTCGTGCCAGAATAAACGCGCCGCTGGCCAATGCGGTTGTCGGCGGACTTGTCGCGATTGGGGGCATTGCCGATGGTGCCGATTTCTCCGAGTATGTTATCGAATTCGGCTCCGGGGCTTTGCCGACAAGCTGGACCGAAATTGCAACATCGTCAACTCCCGTGACCGATGATGTTCTGGCAACGTGGGATACCGAGGGATTAAACGGGCAGTACACCATCCGTCTCCGGGTCGGACTCTTTAACAGTGACATCGTAACGGTTTATGTCATCAATGACGACCTGGTCGAAATACAAACGCCTCAGGCGGGCGATACCGTCATTTCATGGAAACGCGTAATCGGCTCGGTGGCGATTGAGGATTTTCAATATTATCAACTGGCATATGCCGTCGCGGCACAGCCCAATAACTGGTTTATGATTCGCGAATCAAACATACCGGTTGTCAACGGGGAAATTGCAGTTTGGAATACCGATCTGCTGGCTGAAGGGCATTACTTATTGCGTTTATCGGTGTATTCCACGTCCGTACCAGTTGTCGCTGATACTGTTGCAATTGTCGTGCAATCGCTGTTTTCAAGCGATCGCGGCTGGAAAGCGCACTTCAATGACGATGTTACGGTTGTCCCCAATTACGGTGATTTTAATGGCGACGAGGAAAACGAAATCGTGGTGGGAACCGAGGAGGGCCTGTTCTTTTATCGTCCTGACGGGACCTTGCTTACGTCGGATATCCCCGCGACACCGCCGGATGATTTCAGGACACCTGTGGCAGTCGGCAAGCTCGATGATGACGACGTCGATGACATGGTTGCGGTCGGTGTCAATTCACTGTCAATGGTGGCGACCCTGTATGGATTTCGGTCAGGCGCATCGGATTTCGCGGTGGAATTGCCGTTTATACCGAATCTTGATGCCTTCAATGGCAGTAGTTATGATATAAATTACCCGTCAGTGTCTTTGCGCGATTTCGACCATGACGGCCATGATGAAATTTTGTATTACAGTGGGATGAGCGGTGTCGAAACGAATCGTCTCTTATATAATGAAAACGGTGAACAGTTATATAGTTACGAAAGTCTACCTTCACAGTATCCTCCGGCTCTTCTCGCCGATATTGACGGAAACGACCTTGATGAATTCTATGCAACAAACAGCGATTCCCTTTTTTGCTGTCAACCTGACGGTTCCATCGATCAGAGTTATGCCTGGCCGGGATTCAGTGGTTCCTTCAAACCGGAACGAATGGCCGCTTTTGATATTGACCATGACATGAAGTTGGAATTGATTGTCAGTGGTTACTATGATGGTGGCTTTGGAACATTCCAGGTTTTCGCCTTTGACGAAAATCTGTCTGTCAAACCCGGTTGGCCGCATGACACCGGTATCGATAATTACGTAATCGTATCCGCTCCGGTATTTGGTGATATCGATCTGGATGGCAGTCTTGAATATTTCATGACCATGTGGGAATTGACCGCCGGCCAGGTGTTCGGATGGCATCTTGACGGTACGAGCTTCGGCGGCGATTCCAGCTCCGCCATTCTGGCCGCATCACCCAATCCCTCGATAACCACTGCCCCAATCCTTGCCGATGTGAACAATGACTCGCAACCGGATATTGTGACTTGTCTGTCGCCTGATGCCTTTAACTCCTATAACGTGGAGCGGATTATTGCTTGGAATAACAATGGCGAGGTGGTGCCCGGCTGGCCGGTAGTGACCATTCCCAACGTCGAATACGTCCTTAATTTTTGCTGGCATTCACCGGTCGTAGGTGATATCGATCGTGATGGCTTTATCGATCTTATCATAACCACCTTGCAAAACGATATTGTATTCGTCAATTTTGAGGGTATGTATTATCGGCCGTCGACGGTTTTGTCATCGACCTGGAAATACAATCGCCGGATGAATAGTATCGGCTCGATCTCGAGTGGTGAGATGGTGTGTGGCGATGCCAATGGTGACGGCTATGTTAATCTGCTCGATATCTTATTTTTAATAACTTATCTTTACGGCGCTCCGCCGGGACCTGCGCCCGAGCCGCCGGAGGCGGGCGATGCCAATGCCGACGGCAGTACAAATTTACTGGATATTCTGTACCTGATTGACTTTTTATATGGGACACCGCCTGGTCCGGTACCACTCTGTCCCTGATAACGTTCGTTGTCCAGATATTTGAAGGTTTATCTTGCCCCAAATGGCCAAGTCGCTTATATTCGGCAGGTTACCACACCAATCGATATCACAACATTGAATAATCGGTAACAGCGTAGTGGACGGCACCTTCCGATGTCGTTATAGGGACAATATCTTTTAGAACACCATGGGGTTAGCTTGTATAAACTGGTTGGAACTGACGGGGAGAGACTGTATTCATGGACATTACGGCCAGGGAAATATCATATCGGCCGCAGTAAAGGCGCTAATTGCTGTATTCCTCATCGAACAGTCTCGCGAAATCATGCCGAACTGGCGGTGGATGATAATAATGAAATCCGTCTTGTGGATCTCGAAAGTCACAATGGGACTTTTGTCAACGGCAAAAGGTTAAACGGAGCGGTCGATCTTCATGAGGGCGACGCTGTTTTGTTTGGGCAAACCGAATTTAAGATTGCCGCCGCCGATCCCGCCGAATCATCCGCTCCCGCAATGCCGCGAACCATTCTTGCCAGCCAGGATCCCCTGAAATCGGTGTACCTGTCGATCAACGAGGCCCTCAAACCACTTCCGAAGAAAGCCACCGACCTGCCTGGGCTTTTGCCGGCAGTGTTTGAGATGGCCAAGACTCAGGATTTCACCGAACCACAGGACGTCATGTTACATCATGCACTGGAAAAGATCGCCACGGTGGTGCCATCGGAGCGGCTGGCGATTCTGTTTGTCTCCGATGATGACAAGGATGTCTACACCGCCGCCAGCCATATTCCCGACGGTCATGATCCGGGGGAACTGGTGTTGTCGCGAACCATCGTTAACGAAATCATCACTAATAAAAATGCCATCCTGATAAGCGATCCCAAGGATGATCCGCGTTTCGCCGAGCAGAAATCAATTATCATGTCGGCGCTGAAATCCGCGATTGCGGTGCCGCTCTTCGATGAAAACAAGGTGCTGGGTATTCTCTATATTGACACCACAAATCCGTTACATCGGTATAATGATGATTACCTGCGGGTGTTGGCCACCTTTGGGAATATTATCGCGTCCCGTCTGCTTAACTACGCCCTGCTAAAGGAACGTGAGTCGAAGCAAGTCATGGAAGCCGAGCTGTCGCGCGCCGCATCGATTCAAACCAACCTACTGGTTTCGGAACTGCCTGAGGTTGATGATTTCGCGATATATGCCTTGCTGGAGCAGTCCCGGTCAGTTGGCGGCGATCTGTACGATTTTAAGGTTCTTCCCGACGGCCGTATATTATTTGTCCTGGCTGATGTCAGCGGTAAGGGATTGGGGGCGGCACTGTTAACCTCCAATATCCTGGCTTCATTTCGTATCCTGTATGATCTTGACACATTCGACCTTTGTGAGGCGGTGAGGAAAGTTTCCCTGCAGTTGTTTTATAACAGTGACCCGGGCGATTTCGCAACGCTGTTTATCGGCTGTCTTGATGCCGGCACCGGTCGCTTAACCTATATAAATGCCGGTCACAATCCGCCACTCGTGATCCGAGAAAACGGCAGTCTTGACCATATGGATGCCACCGGTACCATGATCGGTGCTTTTGATTTCGCGACCTGGGAGCAGGGCGAGGCGCAATTGGAAGCCGGTGATGTTTTTTTCGCATTTTCTGACGGTGTCACCGAAGCCGACCGCCAGACTGACGAGGATCAGTATGGCGACGAACGAATGGAAAAGCTGGTAGTGGAAAACCGGCATGCCGTGCCGGGGGACATTGCCGCACGATTGATCGGTGATATAAATGATTTTATGGGCGAGACACCGCGATCCGACGACATAACGATGTTGATAATACAAAGGAATCGAAAATGAGATTAGAATCCGGGCAAAACTTCGCGCACTTTAAGATCATTCGTAAACTGGGTGAAGGTGGCATGGGTGAGGTTTACCTTGCCGAAGATCAGAAGCTCAACCGTCGCGTTGCCATTAAAATGCTCCAACCGGAATTTTTTGACAATAAGGACCGCCAGGATCGATTTACCCGCGAGGCGCGCACGGCGGCGAAGATCAACCATGCCAACGTCATGGGGATTTATGATATCGACACCACCACGGATTCTGAAACGGATCGGGAATTCAGTTTTATCGTTATGGAGTACATTGAAGGCGAATCGCTCGGCGATTACCTGGTGAACCGAACCCCCGCAGTCAAGGATCTCCTGCGTATCAGCCAGAAGATTGCTTCCGGATTGGTCGCCGCGCACAAACTGAACATCGTGCATCGCGATATTAAAACCGATAATATCATGATCGATGAAAATGATGAGCCGAAGATTCTGGATTTCGGTCTCGCCAAACCGATCGGTCCGGCTATCTCGGGACAATCCGATGAGACCACCAATACCGTCTCCCAGGAACTGACCCAGGAGGGAAAAATCCTGGGGACGGTTACCTATATGTCACCAGAACAGGCCCGGGGTGAACCGGTTGATTCCCGCTCGGACATTTTTTCATTCGGTATATTGCTGTACAAGATGTTCTCCGGGGAGTTTCCGTTTGACGGCAAAGACCGGGTTTCCACTCTGGCCAAGATTCTCGAAAGCCGCCACATCCCGGTACGCCAGAAGAACGAATCGCTCCCTGCTGAAGTTGACCGTATTATCGAGAAATGTCTACAGAAAGATCCTAATGATCGCTATCAGGACACCCGCGATCTGGTGGTTGATTTACGCAGTCTCCGCCGGCAGTTCGAAAGCGGGATTTCCGACTCAGGATCGTTTGTAACCGGTCAGATGGATGCGGCGACGAAGTCGGGCGGCAAACCGATCATCCGTACGATCGTGACATTGTCGGGAATTGTCTTGGTCCTTTTGATTGCCACAACGATTATTGTTTCGATGCTGGATCATTCTGATTCGGGAGCGGGACAGGTTTTGCATGCCAGGGAGAACGCCCTGGCTATTCTTGGTTTTGAAAACAAAACCGGTGACACCACCCTTAACTGGTTGACCGCCGGTTTGCCGGAAATTCTTTTGACCGATCTTTCGCAGGGCAGTCAGGCTAATTTGATCAGCCGTTCGCGGGTGCTGGATTGTCTTGAACATGCCCCCGAAAGCCCCACCGACCTGCCCAATCATCAGGAATGCGTCAAGGCGGCGAAGTCACTGGGAGCATCGAAAATTCTGTCCGGTTCGTTTATTAAATTTGGCGACAAGATTCGCATCGACGCCCGGCTTGAGGATGTCGAAACGGGCAAAATCGTTTTGGGAGAGAAAGTGGTTGGGGCGGATCCCTTTGAACTGGTCGACAGTTTGACCCAGAAAATAGCACTCGCGCTGAACATGCGGGATGTTATGCATGACAATACCCAGGTGGCCAATATCACCTCGTCCTCGCCGGAAGCCTACAAGCACTATATTTTGGGAATGGAAAAGTTCAACGTGCATCTTTTCGATGAAGCCATTGCGCAATTCGAAGAGGCCATCGCGATTGATTCAACCTTTGCCCTGCCGTATATGCGAATTGGTATGGCCTATAGTTTTCAAAACCGCTCCCAGCAGGCGGCTTCCTTCTATATGACCGCCAAACGGTTTGAAGAGAAATTGCCGGTCAAGGATCGAAGCCTGTTGGATATTTATGTCGATATCTGGCTGAAGAGAAACTTCGATGATGCGTATACCAAAACTAAAGCTTACGTGCAGAATTATCCGGAAGACAAGGAAGCACGTTCTTTTTATGCTCTTTTTCTTGATGTCTTTGCCAATCAGCCTGACGCCGCGCTGGCACAGCTCGATACTGTCATCATGCTCGATCCCCAATTCCATCTGGCACATTATTTCTACTCGGATGTCTACTCCAGGATGGAGAATTATCAGAAGGCCATTGAACATGCGCAGTTGCTTCGGCAATATTATCCGGAGTCGCTTAATCCATACAGTACCATGATGGTGATATACCGGAGATTGATGCGCAATGATGATGTGATTCGCGTCGGAGAGGAATTACTGGATCGTGATCCCGGAAACATCGATGCACTGGGGGTGCTAGCCCGAATTTATATCATGAAACAAGACTTTGATAACAGTCGGCGATACAATGAAATGATTAAAGAATTTCATGGTGATGATCCCTATCGCATGATTGAATATTATAACAACCTTGCCAATCTGAATGACTGGCGGGGACAATTCAAGCCTGCCATGGACATGGAATTTAAGGTGCTGGCACAAACCCTGGCGGTCAGTGACAGCCTGCAGGTTTCGGGACAATACATGGAGATCGCCAATAAGTACCGTTTTCTTGGAATGCCGGACAGTGCCTTGTACTATGGTGAGAAATCATACCAATGGGCGACACGGCTTCAGGGCTTTGGTTATCCCATCCTTATGATCAATCTTGATCCTGCCACCGAGCCGACGGCAAGGCCGATCTTTGAAAAGAAACTGTCGGAATTTCGAGGCGTGCTTCCGGAAGAGCTTTGGCCTCTGGCCGATGCACTTGATGAGCAATTTACTGCCATGGCCCGGTCCGATACCGCCGGCATAATTCGCGTCCTTGAAAAACTGGTGGAGGAACATGATCAGACGGGAACCAGTAACCGGCTTTTGCTCGGCCGATATAAGGTCCGGTTCGGGCAATTTCAAGAGGGACTGGATTTTATGAAGAGCATCACGTCAGGTGAGACCGAAACAACCGATGCTTTGAGTTATCTCCGCGCCACGTACATGATCGGACTGGCCAAGGAGGGATTGGGACGAACCGCCGAGGCCATCGAATCCTACCGAAAAGTCCTGAAACACTGGGACAAAGCCGATCGTGAGTTAAAACTGATATCTGACACCCGTCAACGTCTGGCGATGCTGACTACATAGAATCAGAAAATATCCCGATCTGGGGATGTTGAGTGAATATGTCCGATGAGAAATTCTTGTGTTATAATCGGTGCCGGTATTTCAGGTCTGCTGGCCGCCAGAACCCTGCATGACGCCGGTATTACGGTTCGGGTCATAGATAAGGCGCGCGGTGTCGGCGGACGCATGGCAACCCGGCGCATCGATGCAGTGCGTTTTGATCATGGGGCGCAGTTTATCATAGCCCGCACCAGTCGTTTTCGAACCCTGATCAATGAATGGCAGGCAGCCGGCGTGGCGCGCAAGTGGTGTGAAGGATTTGCGCGACCGGATCGCCCGCCCGCTTCCGACGGACACTCCCGGTACTGCGGTTCCGATGGCATGACGGCGATTCCCAAATACCTTGCAATCGGGCTTGATATTAGCCTGCAACGACGGGTGACAGCCATCGGATTTGACAGGGGACGCTGGCAGGTCGGTGATGAACACGGCGCGGTTCGATCAACTCAGGCACTCATCGTGACGACACCTGTGCCGCAAAGCCTGGTGCTGTTTTCGAAAACAGAAAATATCCTGCCGACTGACCTGATAAACCGTTTGAATAGAATCAAGTATGATCGGTGCCTGGCCGTTATGCTAAATCTGGCCGAACCCGGCCATGTCCCGCGTCCGGGAGCCGTGCAATTCAACCGCGAACCGGTGCACTGGATAGCTGACAATCATCAGAAGGGAATCGCCCCGCATGGTTACGGCCTGACCATTCATGCCGGACCACAATTCAGCCTGGAACACTGGGATGATGATGATGAACGGATCGTGGAACAGATCCTGCCGCATATCACCCAGTACGTCCGCCAATCACCACTGGGCAGGCAAGTGCACCGTTGGCGGTATAGCCAGTGCTACATGTTCTGTGCGCAGTCGTTTTTGATGATTGACAACCCTGCACCGTTATATTTTGCCGGAGATGGATTCGGATCGGGACGCCTCGAAGGTGCGGCCGTGTCGGGACTTCAGGCGGCCGACGCGTTGCTGGCCCGATGGGGGAAGGTCAGGTTATAATATTATCCCACTTGTCACGGCGACGCAGGTCGCGGATTTCCCTTAGAAGATTTTCGATCGTAACGTACTGTTCGAACAGCATACGATTGGCTTCCATCATGATTTCATCAGCCGAGCCGACATCGAATTCCAGAAATGATGCTTCTTCGAGGGTGCGGCTGAACAGCGATTTTTCAATGGCCAGAACTTCACCGGTAGGGATTTCGAGATTCACACGGAGAACTTCTTTATTAACCAGGATATCGGCATTTACGATGCTCTCTGATGAGACCGTGAATTTGGAAATCAAATGCGCCAGGCAGATGATCTGGCTGGTGCACAGTTCCGGGTTCCTGGTTTCCGGTAAGAAGGTCGAATGGTGTCTGCCGACCGCACGACTGATTGAATCCGGCAGATTCCATCGTTCCAATAGATATTGTCCTACCATGGTGTGATTGGTACCCCAGGTTTCGATTTCAATATCAGGAAGATTTCCGTCGTGTTCCGCCTGTTTCCAAACTCTGGTAAATTGTTCAGGAACGGCGTTTTCCAGTACGAGCAGACCGATATCATGAAGCAGTCCCGCCACAAATGCCTCTTCGGGTTGACGGTAACCTGCTTTTTCCGCAATCATCCGGGATGCAATGGCCACTTCCAGGGAGTGTCGCCAGAATCTTTCGCGATCCATGACGGAATTCCAATCGTCGGTTATACGGTAAATCGATGAGGTCAGGGCCAATGCCATAATCTGGCGCATGCCGATTGTCTGTACCGCTTGTTGAACCGATCCGATTTTGCGCATCATGCCGTAATACGGGGAATTCACCATGCGCAGGACTTTTGCCGTCAACGAGGGATCACGTTGGAGCACCTCGGCCAGATCGCGGGCGCTGGCGTTTTCATCACGTGCCACGCGGAGCACTTCCGCCATAGTCTGTGGCAGTGATGACAGTTGAGGATTGTCGTCAAGAACCTGTTGTACAAACTCAGTAATCATGTATCCTCTCTCCTTTCTCTATTTTTCGGATATTTCCGCTCCGGCTTTAGGTGTGAAGGACTGATTACCGCGATTATCATGCCTGGCGTTTGGTAAGACCGGTACACTGGGGGCAAATACTTCGACAGATTGAGCAGGTCTTGAGTGTATATCCTTTCGGCGTGACATGATTGGACTTTGGGCGGCAGAGTTGCTGGTTGACTGTGGTTCCATCAAGCGCCTGTTGGGGGCATGCCTCCATGCAGAGGGAGCAATCTTCGGGGCAGGCGTCATAGTCTGCCAGTGGATCTCCCGACAATGACAGGTCAACCAACACGGCCCCCAGCTGAATCATGTTGCCGTAGGTATTGTTGATCAGGAGAGTGTTGTCTCCCATTATTCCCAGCCCTGCCAGGTATCCGGCATGGCGCAGGGACAGGATTGCCCGCCCATAGTGGCGGTTCGGTTCCCAATGATGGTACGGATCGTCGGATGGAATAATAACATTGCGAATGCCAATATCCTCCAGTCGTCGAGAGATGTCAATCGTCAACAGTTCGACCTCGCGAGTGATTACGTCGTTGACATGCGTGTACGGTATGCAATTGTCCACAAATAGTGACTGAACCGGCAATCGTTTGGCAAAGACAACTACTGACTTGCAATCGGCGAAAATATCGGTTGGGCGAAATCCCGGTGGGGCATTTGAAAATCGTTGCGCCGGTGCAATTCCACACAAATCCGCTCCCGTCCGGAGTACGAGCTCTTTGACTTCTTGAGATTCGATTATGGCACTCCCATCTGTTTTATATTTAGAGGGCATGGCTTTGCGCGATCCCATTGTTTACACGATTATACGGATTGCATTCAGTCGGGTTCAGCTTATCCTGGCCAAATACCCGTCTCATGTTGGTATGATACATTGAAGGAGCCACGTTTTTATTATATCTTTGCATTAAACCGTCTGATAACACGTTACGGCTTATGCCGGTGAGTGAGGCAGGGAATGTTAAGTTTTGTATCATGTGTGTGTGATGTCGATTAATCGTTTTTTTGAACTTGACATAAATACCATTAATGGAGTAAATTTAATACTGAGCGCGCTTGCCTTACTCCATCTGGACGCAGAAAATTCAAAAAATGCTTGGGCCAGGCGGAAAGGAGGGTAGTCTGATTGGTCATCATCTGCATTTCTGTTACAAGCAGATACTATAGCACCTAACCTCACCTCATTCGGAGGAAAAATGAGACAGAGTCTTTTCTTCGTTATTGCTTTTCTTTTTATCTTTGCCGGTCTTACTTTTGCGGCTGAAGATTTTAAAGTGAAAAAAGCTGTCGACTATTCTCAAAGCCCGGATTATGTAGAGGGCGAGATTGTTGTCAAGTTCAAATCTGATACTGATAATCAAACAAGAGTCAGAACAAACATTCAACTCGGTGCAACCGAGTTATCGACCAGTCGTTACAGCCGTGTTACGCGCCTCAGCGTACCCGCCGGCAGGACGGTTGAAGAGATGGTCGAGCTTTACAGCGACGACCCGAACGTTGAATATGCCGAACCGAACTATATCGCCCATGCCTTTATGACCCCCAATGATACCTACTATTCGTATCAATGGCATATGCCGATGATCAATACCGAAGCGGCATGGGATGTCACCACCGGCTCCGGTGTTATTGTCGCGGTCATCGACGGTGGCGTGGCATATGAAGATTATGGTTCATATGCACAGGCTCCCGACCTGGCCGGGACCAATTTCGTCGCGGGTTATGATTTTGTTAATAACGATACCCACCCGAACGATGACAACGCCCACGGCACCCACGTCGCCGGCACAATTGCCCAGACCACGAATAACAATCTGGGCGTGACCGGTATCGCCTTTGACTGCAGTATTATGCCGGTTAAGGCGTTGGACGCCTCGGGATCCGGTTCATATACCGACATCGCCGATGCCATCTACTGGGCCGCCGATAACGGTGCCCACGTGATCAACATGAGTCTCGGGGGAACTTATAACTCCTCTACACTGGAAGATGCCTGTGACTATGCCTATAACGCCGGTGTCGTTATTTGCGTGGCCGCCGGTAATGCCGGTAGCAGTGCCGCGCAGTATCCCGCCGCGTACTCATCGACCATTTCCGTTTCGGCGGTAACCCTCGACAGCACCTATACCTCGTACACCAGTTATGGCTCCAACACCGACGTCTGTGCACCCGGTGGTGATCTGGATTATGACCTGGATGGCGACGGGTATAGTGACGGTGTGTTACAGCAGACGCATGACGGCTCGGATTACACGAGCTTCAGTTACTATTTCTACGAAGGTACCTCGATGGCCTGCCCGCATGTGGCAGGGACTGCGGCCCTTATCCTGGCCAAGGCCGGCGGCGGGTACTCGCTGTCTCCGGATTCGGTCAAGGCTATCCTGCAGAATACGGCTGTTGATCTGGGCTCTTCAGGATGGGACCAGTACTATGGCTCCGGTTTGATTGACGCCGCCGCCGCGGTCAATGCGGTGGGACAGGTCGAAAATCCGCCGGTCTCGGAATTCTCCGCCTCGACGACTTCCGGATGTGTCTCACTGACGGTGAATTTCACCGATGCTTCCACCAACGACCCGACTTCATGGAGCTGGACCTTTGGCGACGGTGGAACCTCGACCTCCCAGAATCCGTCGCATACCTACACGGCGGCCGGCACATACACCGTTGCGTTAACCGCGACCAACGCCTATGGTTCCGACACGGAAACCAAAACCGGATATATAACGGTTAATGAGGGCCCCACGGCTTACTTCACCGGTACTCCGACCTCGGGTGAGATCCCGCTGACGGTTACCTTTACCGATGGCTCGACCGGAGCGACTTCGTGGAGTTGGGATTTCGGTGATGGTGGAACTTCGACCGCTCAAAGTCCGTCCTATACCTACAATTCTGCCGGGACCTACACCGTTGCCCTGACAGCGACCAACTCCTGCGGCAGTGATTCATATACCCGGACGGATTATATCACCGTGACTTGCACCGCCCCGACAGCGTCCTTCGTCGGTTCCCCGACTTCGGGCGACTACCCGCTGACCGTGAGCTTCACCGATCAGTCCAGCAACGCTACCTCATGGAGCTGGGACTTCGGCGATGGCGGCACCTCGACCGCCCAGAATCCGTCACATGAATACACCGCGGCGGGCACCTACACCGTGACTCAGACCGTGTCCAATTCCTGCGGTAGCGACCAGATGGTGCGGACCGATTATATTACCGTTACCACCCCGACGTGTGATCCTCCGGTTGCCGATTTCAGCGGCTCTCCGACCTCCGGCGATTATCCGCTGACAGTGACCTTCACCGATTTGAGTACCTATTCGCCGACGTCCTGGAGTTGGGACTTCGGTGATGGCGGCACCTCGACGACCCAGAATCCGTCGCATACATACACCAGTGAGGGAACGTATACGGTTACACTGACCGCCACCAACAGTTGCGGTTCTGACGACGAAGTTAAGACCGGCTATATCACCGTTACCGAACCGACCGTGGCCTATGCGGTGTTGCCGTACTCCACCGGTTTCGAAACCGGCGCGTTCGATGAGTATTGGTTCACGCAGAGCGATAATTCCGAAGGCCGGATTCAGATAACAACCGCCAATACACCGCGCGGGACGTATCATCTCACTATGGATGATAACTACAACGGCGGTAGTTATGCGCAGAATGAAGCCTGGTTGCGGTTGAACCTGTTCGGCAAGAGTGATATTGATCTCGTTTTCTACTGGAAAGAGTTCTCCGATGAGACCCATGATCTGGACGGTGTCTATTTCTCCGATGACGGCGGCACCAGCTTCAGCAAGGTCTATGACCTCACCGGTGGAAGCTCCTCCTATCAGGAAATCACGCTGGATCTGGATCAACTCGCCTCGTCGGCCGGCGTCAGCCTGACCTCGACCTTCGTGGTCAAATTCCAGCAGTACGACAATTATGGCATTTCCTACGATGGTATGGCGTTTGATGACATTAGCGTTACCTCGAACGATGTTCCGCCGGTAGCCGACTTCTCCGGTGATCCGACCTCGGGTTCTTACCCGCTTGATGTCGACTTCACCGATCTGTCGGAATACAACCCCACGTCGTGGAGTTGGAACTTCGGCGACGGTGGCACTTCGACCGCCCAGAACCCGACCCATACCTACAGCGCGGCCGGGACCTACACCGTGACGCTGACTGCTACCAACGCGTATGGCAGTGATACCGAAACCAAGACCGACTATATCACCGTCAATGAGCCCTCCGCCTGGACCGTCATCACCTATGACGATTTCGAGAGCGGCTTTGGCAATTATACCGATGGCGGAGGTGACTGCTACTGGTATACCTATGGAACCTATGCTTACCAGGGCAGTTGCGCGGCGGATATCCAGGACAACAGCGGAACCGCCTCGTCGTTCTATCATACCAGCGGCTACAATGTCTCCGGCTATTCCGAGCTGGAAGTTGACTTCTATTTTATTGCCGTGAGCATGGATCGCACCGGTGAGGATTTCTGGGTT
>Ga0272442_10000310_pt1 | contig 82293 bp, 61 predicted proteins | sample SSMForm2O_FD_200262 | JGI IMG/M metagenome (GOLD analysis project Ga0272442, IMG submission 200262) | Marine sediment archaeal communities from Little Sippewissett salt marsh, Falmouth, MA, United States - SSM-Form-2O | ecosystem: Environmental > Aquatic > Marine > Wetlands > Sediment ...
AGGTGAATTTCTACCGGGACGAGTCCTGTGAATGCTCATCATACTTGTATTATACAGGTTCTTTATCCGAGACAGTCGATAAAACAAATGGTGAATTTCTTGGTGATGAAGATGAATTCCCTTTCATTAGATGGTCTCCCAAAACTACCGAGTTTAAATTTACCACAAAGGTTGTCGAGGACCTCGAGGGCACACACAGCCTGCTCGAACTTTACGAGATTTGGAAAAAGAAAAGCAAATAAATTTTTTCCGGAAAAGAACACGAGTTGTGTAAATTTGGATATGTGTATCATCTATAATAATGTATTCAAAACCGATGACCGGTTCCGGTCACTAAATTGTTTGTATGCAGAATCCTTATGACAAAATATTTGCATCCTTCGAGGAATTTACTCCACTGCTGGAAATATTTAGCACCGGAAAAATTGTATTCACCAATGGTTGCTTCGACCTCATTCATCGCGGTCATTGTGAATATCTTCGGGCTGCACATTGCTTGGGCGACTTTCTAATAGTCGGACTTAATACCGACAACAGTATCCGCAGGTTGAAAGGCGAAAATCGTCCAATTCAATCGTTTAATGACCGCGCATATGTGCTCGCATCATTGTTTTTTGTCGATGCCGTTGTGCCATTCGATGAAGACACACCGCTCGAGCTTATTATTAAAATGCAACCTGATATTCTGGTGAAAGGCGCTGACTATGAAATTGAGCAAATTGTGGGCGCAAAAGAGATTCTGTCATGGGGTGGACGAGTAGAAACAATTCCATTTATTAAAGGCAATTCGACGAGTGAGATTATCAACAGAATAAAACGACTTTAATTCCAATGCCTGTAAATAAAATTCCTAAAAAGGTAAAATATCTCGGGTCGGGAATTATCGTTATGGTCCAACTTAGTTTTCTTTGGGCAATGTGGTCAAAAACTCTGAGCGCTTATGTCGAAGAGGGTTTAAAAATAAGTCCCGGCGAAACTGTTGCTGCTTTTTTGCTTTTTTCATGCGGTCTGATAGTGTCGTTAATCGGAGGGAGTTTCATATATCACGGCTTTGTCAGAGTCGCTTTCCTCGATGATGAAAGAAAAGATGAATATAATGAAATTTCATGGAAAACGCTCAATCGGAGAAAACGAAGGATGTATTATTTTCGAGAATTATGTATTGAGACATACAAAGGTCTTTTAATCCTGATAACTGGATTATTTCTTACTGCTTTGATAGGAGTAATAATTTAGCACTGATTTTTCACAGATAATTAACCGAAGAATAAATATGATATCAAAATGATAAGCAACCGCTTCAACGGTTTCTATTTCCGTCATATTGGGAGTTTTGAAACAGCTTTGAGACCATTGTGAAATAAAATTTAAATCTTAAAATAAATGGCAACAGGATGAATCACCATTTATGAGGGCATAATAAATGACACCGAGAATTTATTCCCAACAATATACAAAGCTTTCAAATCTTGCTCCTCCTGCAAAGGTCTATCTATATGGAGACGCACAGCTTCTCAAAGAAGGTTTCATGCGCGGTGTTCGGACAGCTGTCGAGGGTTATGAGGATTTCAACCTCGATGTTTTTTGGATGAACGAACTCAAAGGAAGCAATGTCCACAAGCGCATTTTTGATTCATTGCTGATGCTGCCTATGCTCGGAGACAGAAGAGTCGTTATCTTGCGGAATTATACTTTTTCGCACGCTCTCGAAAAAAGCGTGATTAATGGTTTGAAATCATTCCAATTCCCGGAGACCGCAATTCTTGCTATTGAAGCCGACAAGCTCGATTTACGAACAGAAATCGGGAAATATGTGAAAAAGGAATTCGATGTTTTCAAGCTCGATACACCTTCCGATAAGGCTATGCAAAAATGGGTGGAATATTTTGCATCTAAAATGGACAAAAAAATCACTATCGGTGCGGCTCAAGAACTTGTGAAGCTTTCGGGAATTTCGCTTTCCGCTATTCGTGAAGAAATAAGGAAACTGGCAAATTATATCGAAGCAGACACAATAAGCGCTACCGATATCCGTGATTCGGCATCTCACAGCAGGGCAACTCATGTGTTTCAATTCGCAAATGCTTTCGGTGCTCTCGATTTTAAATTCGCAACAAAACTTGCTCTCGAGCTTCTCGATTTTGGCGAGGGATATTCAACTATTTTTTTCTGGATGCGATTGGGACTTTCCGACCTCTTGTGGGCGCGGCTCGACCCAGAGGGATTGGGTGAACGACTGGGAAGGCGTAAATTCCTGGCTGGAAAGCTGATACCAAAAGCAAGAAAACTCTCAACCCATGCGATTTTATCTTCGATAGAAAACCTTCATAAGCTGGATATACTTGTGAAAAGTTCCGCCGCAGATGACAGGACAGTGGTTATATGGGCATTGGGAAATGTGCAGAATGAATTATTGGACGCATAATATAGAATGCCATTTTATAAATAACAGTCCTCGGTCAAAAGGTAGTTCTGCATATAATCCTTGATTGCATTCTCGAGAGTCCTGATTTCAAAATTATAATCCAGTTTCTTCAATTTTCTTATATCCGCTTGCGTGAAATATTGATAGTTTTTACGAATCTCGACAGGCATCTCGATAAATTCGACTTCCGGCTCGAGATTCATTGCTGTAAACGCAGCCAGAACAAGGTCGTTGAATGACCTTGCGATACCTGTGCCGATATTGAAAATGCCGTTGATATCACCGTGCTCATAGATAAAAATGGTCATATCTACAACATCTTTGACATAGATAAAATCGCGCTTTTGCTCGCCATGCTCGAAATCGGGATTATATGATTTAAACAGCCCGACTTTTCCATTCGCTCGAATCTGCTCGAAAGCTTTGTGAACAACACTTCTCATAGCGTTCTTGTGATATTCGTTTGGTCCGAAAACATTGAAATACTTAAGTCCTGCTATTTGCTCGAGGAATCCTTGTTTGTATGCCCATATATCGAAAAGATGTTTCGAGTATCCATACATATTGAGCGGTTCGAAATCAAGCAGTAATGAATGGTCATCGGAGAATCCGAATTTGCCTTCACCATAAGTTGCACCGCTCGAAGCATATACGAACCTTTTATTATTCTCGATACACCAAATAGCAAGTTGTTTCGTGTATTCGTAATTGTTTCCGATTAGAAAATCAGCATCGCGCTCGGTTGTATCGGTGCAGGCACCCATGTGAATGATGCCTTCGATATCATCGAATAATCCGCTTTCAAGAAATTCGATGAAAACATCGCGATGCACAAAATCTTTAAAACGAAGTTTTACAAGGTTTCGCCATCGCTCATCTTGTTCGAGTGTATCGATAACGATAATGTCATCGAATCCGCGCTTATTAAAACCCCATACTAAAGCGCTGCCGATAAAACCCGCCGCTCCGGTTATTATTATCATTTTAACTATCCTCGGTTTGATTACTCGCCAAACTCGAGCTTATTTATGACCATTCCCGTTAGAAGTTTTGGATAAAAATCTGTTGATTTCTGGGGCATTCTTTCGCCAGCGCTGGCAATATCTTTAACCTGCCCGACTTTGGTGGGATTGATATAGAAAACACCCTGAACTTTCGGATCTTTATCGAGATACTCGAATCCTTGTTCCTTTGCACGGATATAATAAAGATTGCGTTTCTCCTCGAGAGCCTTGGCATCGATACCGAGAAGGTCTTCGAGTAAAAGTTTGTGCAAAATCGAGACATCGAGTCTTTTCCATGTCGCCGAGAGAGGCTGCGAAATCGCTCTGTCCATTATCGCCTCATCTTTTAAAACAAGTAGATAAAACTTATTCACATTCTTGGGCGCAAACACAAAAGCATGTTTGTTTTGCAAACCGAGTGTTCCCATTTTGCCGAAAACTTCATCGAAAGTTGAGTTTCGAGATGTATTCTCCAAAAATTCAAATTCTTCAACATCGAAATTAACCTTAACATCGGTAAGGAATTTATCAAGGTTATAATTTTCGACAGAATGAATTACCCTATGGGTCGGTAAAACCACAAGTCCGGGGTCATCCATATTTATTAATGTCATCATCCTGTTTTTAAAAGTCTCGGTTGCATTATGCGCGGGTTTCAGTCCTTTGCCTTCGCATTCCTGCCAGTAATTGACTGCGGTTTCGTAGCGGTGATGACCATCGGCAATAAAAAGGGTTTTATCCGAAAGCGTATCCTGGACTATTCTAATCGTCTCCGTGTCTGTAATAGCCCACATTTTGTGGATATTGCCGAACCAGTCGGTTGCAATCATATCCGGTTCGTTATCCTCGATAGCTTTATCCAGCGCCATATCTGCGGTTCGTGCCGGATCTGAATACAGCATGAAAATGTGACCGACCTGCGCACGGATATGGCGTGTCAGGTTAAGTCTATCGGCTTTGGGACCGGCGAGTGTTTTCTCGTGTGCTTTAACCCCTTTACCCGGTGCTTCGAGTTCGGCGAGAGCTACGAAACCTTTGCGGATAACAATCTCGCCATCGACCTTAAATTCTTGATGATAGGCGTAAATTGCCGGTTGTTTCGCTTTTTCAAGAATACCTTGTTCGAACCAATGATTTAAATATCCAGTGGAACGAGTATAATAGTTATAATACTCGTCATCGGTTGCGAATTTGTGACCAAGTACAATTTTCACAAAATTGAATTCACTTCGCTTGTAATATTCTTCCCGACGGTCGGGGAAAATCCTGTCGTAAGGCTGAGTAACAACCTGACTCAAATCTTTCCCAATTTTAGTAGTGGAGTATGTTACTCCTCTAAACGGGAATATCTTTGCCATTGGAACCTCCTTGCATTATCGATTTAGAGTTCTGTAGAATTACTATTTTCGATGAAAATGATTGAAATCATTCGCTGTCTAAATAAATTTCAAATGAGGTTAATCTACTGTCATTCAGTCCATTAGAAATCCTCGAAAAAAGTAGTGAACTGTAAATTATAAAATAAAATAAACAAATCTTCAATTCTGCATTTCTCATTTTAATCGAGCTATGAAAAAAGGAATGGATTCCATTCAAAGGCAAGCTTTTTTTGCTTTTAAATGAAAATCGACATTTATCAATTTAGGAATTACAATCTGCATAAATAAATCATTTAATAATGGTTTACTCAGTTAATATTTTCTTTTTTTGGGCTTTAGTTAATATTTATCGAAATAAAAATAATGCGTTAACTCATAGCATTGAAAGGAGTTACTTAAAAACGGTTTTTTAGATTACAAAAAAAAGCTTGCGGAATTATTAGCTTAAATATAAACTTACATAAATTTAACCTATTCGATTGCATTTTATATGAAACCAATGGTCTTAATTATAGGTGGCGCTGGTTATATCGGTAGTCATGTTACTTCTCTTTTGAGAAAACAGGGCTATCGCACAATTGTGTATGATAACCTCTCAACCGGACACAAGGAACTGGTATCCGGCCCATTTATTTACGGGGACATTTTGGAACTATCCCGTCTCGAGGATGTTTTTGCATCTCACCAGATTGATGTGGTTATTCACCTTGCTGCAAAAAGCCTGGTTCCCGAATCTCTCACAAAACCTCTCTTTTATTATGAGAATAATATCGCAGGAACATTGAATATTCTTAAGATAATGCTTCAGTATGGTGTGAACCGGATATTGTTTTCCTCGACAGCATCTGTTTATGGTAGTCCCGATATTGTTCCAGTTACTGAAGAATTCCCACCGAAACCCGATAATGTCTATGGATTTACTAAAATAGCAATCGAACGGATGATTGGTGACACCAGCAAAATTCATGAGTTCTCTTATGTTGTATTAAGATATTTCAATGCTGCCGGGGCATCCTTAAGCGGAGAATTCGGAGAACTTCATGTCCCGGAAACTCATCTAATACCAAAAGTTTTCGATGTTGCACTCGGTGATGAATCGCATGTCGATGTTTATGGACTCGACTATGACACTCCAGATGGCACATGTATCAGGGATTATATCCATATTGTTGACATTGCCGATGCTCATTTGAAATCCGTTAACTGGCTTTTTGGTAGGGAATCCGATGGTGCTGGACTTATGCTGAATGTCGGCAGTGGAAAGGGTTTCTCCGTACTGGATGTCATAAATATGGCTCGTGAAGTAACAGGTAAGAAGATACCGATTATCGAGGGTGAGCGTAGAAAAGGTGATCCACCAAAGCTTGTCGCAAGCTATGAAAAGATTTATAACCTTTTGGGATGGGAACCAACTAATTCCGACCTGGAAACCATTATTAGAACAGCATGGCAATGGCATATAGGCAAGAGAATAGAAATTCTTAAGCCCAGACGAGCATTTGCAGTTGTAAAATAACCTCTCGATTCACAATAACCTGAGATTCCCAATCCTCTCTTTCGAAAGGATAACCCTCGCAGAAATAACAACACACTGCATGATATATCATTTTTTACACTGGCACCCTAATAAATTATGGTGTTGTCTCAAGGTGTACACCGGCTTTTTTTACACTGGCACCATAATAGATTATGGCGCCGTCTCAATGTGTGAATTTGATTTTTGAGATAGTGAACATCTGACTTCATTTCATGCTTCATGCCGCTACTCCGTCTTCGGTATCTCGACCATTGCGCGGATATATTCTTCGGGAATAAAATTCTCGATATCATCGAGTTGTTCGCCTATACCGATTGCTTTGAGCGGCACGCCAAGTTTTCGATTTATTGCAACTGCAATCCCGCCTTTTGCGGTGCCGTCGAGTTTGGTGAGAATTATGCCCGTTAGCGGAATAGCCTCGTGAAAAACCTCAGCCTGCGCAAGTCCGTTCTGACCGGTGGTGGCATCGATAACAATGAAAGTATCGTGAGGAGCGCCCTCGAGAGCTTTACCGGATACACGGGCTATTTTCTTCAACTCATCCATAAGGTTCTTTTTGGTATGAAGTCGTCCGGCAGTGTCGGCAATTACAATATCGAAATCTTTTGCCACAGCTTTCTGAACAGCATCGAAAACAACCGCCGCCGGGTCGGCGCCCATGTTGCCTTTGACTATCTCCACCCCGACACGCTTCGCCCATATTGCAAGCTGCTCACCCGCTGCGGCACGGAATGTATCCCCCGAAGCGAGAAGAACCTTTTTACCGTCTTTCTTGAATCTATTTGCCAGTTTGGCGATTGTTGTTGTTTTGCCGGTGCCATTCACGCCGACGATAAGTATCACATGCGGTTTTGCGGAGATTACAATCGGTTCGCTTTCGCCGAGTATATTGAGAAGGTGATTCTCAAGGATTTCGAGGGCATCTCCCCCCGTGAGTTCGCTATGTTTGAGTTTGTCCGTTAACTCATCGATTATTTCCATCGTTGTATCGACACCGACATCAGAGCCAATGAGAATTTCTTCAAGATTGTCAATATCCTCGGATGTGAGCTTTTTCCCTATCGTGATAACCGATTTGAGTGCGGATGCTACTTTCCGCTGAGTTTTCTTGAGCGCTTGTGATATTTTTGATAGCATAAGAATCTCCAATTCTACTATATCCGACTTTAATAACGGGGATTTGGCAAGATTTGTTGCGGGAATCAATATTCATGATGATATATATAAATAAATCCACCGGAACCACCGGCATCTCTTGCGCCGGCATAAAGATAATTATTATGGATTTGCAGGCAATTACAGCAATCGACTGTAGCCGTATGCTCCACTTGAATACTATCGAGGTGATATGCGAGATAAATTTTTAAAAGTCTTTCATCCGATGTTCCAAATGGAGATGGATTCCCAAGAATGTATACAAAATTGTTCTCCGTAACGACCTTATCAACAGTCCATCCGGGCATCTCTTCGGTATATTTTATGATCCCCAATTGATTGACATCATAAGCATAAAAAGCGCCAGTGTTGAAGCCGGTTTGAACACCTCGTCCAACATAGAGATTACCCCATCCGGTAACCGCAACATCGAGGTTTGCGCCGCCTGTGTAGCATGATTGCCCAATTGCCGCAGATTCTGCGGATTCGATGCTAATTTCATAAACCATGTCATTCGAGTTGACGCAATAGAGCATATCGTTAAAATAGTCGCTTGCATCGAACTGAACCGGAATTGTCCCGGACAATGCGGGAGCGGTTGGATCCGAGATATCCACGATTGAACCGTTGATTCCCAAATATCCCACGAAAAGCATCCCATCGCCATATTCTATATGCTGTGGCGGCGAAAGAAGAGTAACTACTCCAATACTTTCCGGCGATGCCGGGTCAGCAATATTCAACACAACTATTTTCCGATTCTCCAGTGCGATATAAAGAAGTGTATCATAAACAGCAATCGACTTGATGGCTGATGAATATGGATACTCTTCAGGATAAATCCCGACCTCATCCGGGAATTCGGGTGAATCGAGTGTAAAAATCCTTATTCTGTAATTTGAAGCGGAAACGAGAACATTTTCATAAGCAGCGGTGTATGTCGGCACATCATCTACATCGATTGTGTTGATAAGCTCGAATGTGCCGAATCCGGTGGAATCCGGTTTCGTTGTGTCGGGATGCTCGGTTGTATCGGGCGGATTACCATTGCCGTTATCATCGCCATTATTATCCGAACAACCATCCACCATCAGCGCTATCATTCCAACAACAAGTGCAAGTATTACCAGTACAAGAATTCTGTTTCTCATTGTTTGCCTCATTTCAATGGAAATTTTTTATCTTTTACATCATCCACATAAGATTTTGCTGCTTCTATTATCATCGGTTTCAAATCGGTATATTTTTTAGCAAATTCAGGTTCGAATCTATCGAACAAACCGAGTATGTCATTAACTACCAGAATCTGTCCATCGCAATGAACACCTGAACCAATACCGATTGTTGGAATTTTCAAAAAATCGGTTAATTTTGCTGCGGTTTCATGATAGACTTTTTCGAGGACGATAGCGAAAACACCGGCTTGCTCGAGTGCAAGTGCATCATCCATGAGTTTCTCCGCGCTTTCCTCATCCTCTCCATGTATAATATAACCGCCTATGCGGTGAATCGATTGCGGAAGCATACCGAGATGCCCCAGCACAGGAATGCCCGAATCAACCATTGCCCGAACGGTATCCGCGAATTTTGCTCCGCCCTCGATTTTAACTGCTTTTGCGCCAGCTTGCATCAATCGCCCGGCGTTTTTCAAAGTTTCTGCAATCGAACAGTGATAGCTTAAAAACGGCATATCCCCCACAACCATTGCATGACGAGCACCCTTTGCGACTGCTTCGGTATGGAATGCAATCTTATCGATGTTTGCAGTGATAGTGGTTTTTGCGCCGTAGAGCACCATCTCAATCGAATCGCCGACTAATATCAAATCTATTCCAGCTTTATCGAGAAATTTTGCGGTAAAAAAATCATAAGCTGTCAATGCGGCTATCGGCTTACCGGATTTCTTCATCTCCAAAAGTGTTAGAACTGTTATTGTAGTAGGCATACTGTCTCCAATTTATTCAAACTACTCGCTGTGGATATTCTCCCAATACTGCTCGATTCCGCTCGCTATCGATTCCGCAATTTTCTCCTGATTGTTGGGTAAAGTCAGGAATTTTTCCTCTTCACTGTTTGAAACAAACGCTGTCTCAATCAATATTGCAGGCATGTATGCACCATAGAGTACATAAAAACCCGCGCCCTGTGGACCTCGCGCCTCGAGTCCCGCGCTTTTGCCGATGTCTTGCTCGACTATATATGCAAGAATCGAACTCTCGCGTTGGTATTTGCTTTGCATCATATCGGTCATTATATATTGAAGTTCATCGAGGTTATCGATAATCGGGGCATCCTCGAGTAGTAGCGGTTGGTTTTCGAGCAACGCGGTAGCGCGGGCTTCATCGGTCTTTGCAGCGGAAAGATAAAATCCCTGCGTACCGTGGGGTTCCTTTTTGTGCGAGGCATTGCAATGAATCGAAACAAAAAGGTCCGCGTCTGCTTGGTTGGCGATTCTTGATCTATCGGATAGAGGAATAAAAACATCCGTGTCCCTCGTCATAATAATCTCGAAATCTGCATCCTCGAGTTCGGTCTTTAGATATTTAGATATTGCCAGAACAATATCTTTTTCCCTGATTCCCGATGGACCAATTGCCCCGGGATCCTTTCCACCGTGACCGGGGTCGATAACTATTATCCCCCTTTGTGATGTTTTTTTCTGTGGTGTCTGGGGAGTTTCAGGTTTTGGAGACTGCCGACTTACTGCTGTAACTGCGGTATCTTCCGGTGCTTGCAAATATAATGATGCATCACCGGATAAGCCGGTTAATCTTATTGTATCTGCTGCAAATGTCATGCGGCTATCTGTGGCAAGAGCAAAAGCCTCGAAAAATCCCACAAGCGGAACCATTAAACCTTCTTTACGAAGCTGTACCGGCAGACCAAGATTATAAGGTGTTCCGTCGATTATAACGAATGGATTCTCCGGTGAGAAAACAACACGAATACCCCACATTCGCACGCTTTCTTTGAGTTTCTTCTGTGCGAAATAGCGCGCACCGCCACTGATTGTTACCAATCGGTCGGTCGAAATATAGAGAAAACTATCGACTAATGTTGGGAATAATAATCCGGTGGTATCGCCGTCTTTCAGGATAGCGATTTGCAACTGCTGAGCCGAAGTGATAAACATAATCGAGACGATAAATATGAATACGATTTTTTTCATGCTATAAAAATAATAACACACCCAAAAAGCGCAATCATTTTTGAAGCATTAACCTGTATTTTTTACAAATATTTTAATTAGCTTGTAAAAGTGAAACGCTTCGGTTTTCATGTATCTATTTGAAAAAAGGTAAACTGATATATTTCATGGATGGAAAATTATTTTTTCATTCTCTCCAGCGTTTTATTAATCTTCCCATCCTTATGTCGTGAGACCTGCGAGTGGATATATTCGGTTACAGATTCCAGATGAGCTTTGCTTACCGAAACAATTCCGTAGCAATTATCCCATTCTGGCGGGGATTTCATGGCAAGTTTACCTGTCAGGTAAGTTATTATCTCTTTTTTCAATAACTCGACCAGTAATCCCGCGGCAACACCCGGCAATGTTTTTGCCAGCAGATGAATATGGTCATCGAGTGAAGCCACAGCGATATATTCATAACCGAAACGCTCCCCCGATTCCGCAATAAATTTTTCAACAAGCTGCCGTGTAACATTATCCAGCTTAGGTGATTTATCCGAAATGCACCAGACCAGATGAATAAAAATGTCGGAAAATGCAAGCATATTCATATATGTGTCAGTTGCCCGTTGCACACCACACCACACACCATCGATTGTCGATTTGCAATTTGCCTTAATCAGGTTTCAGTAACCTGTTTTATTACCTGTTTTTTATATATTCATTCAGCTTTTTCTACAAAAAGTGTCATTCCGTTAGCTTTGATTACTTTGACATCGGTTCCCCGTGCGATAAACTCGTTTGCTTCAGCATTCCATATTTCGCCGTGAACCATAATTTTACCGTAGCCTCTGTCGGGAATATCGACCGATACCTCGCCTATCTCGCCGACCAGTCCCTCGAGTCCGGTGGCGGATTTTTTCCTTTGTATCATTAAAGCTTTGGCAACGACAAAGATGAAGAAAAACGCAACAAATGCGACTGTCGGTATAATTGTCCACCAATTTATCGCAAATTCGGGTGGACTGCCCGATGTCAACATGAATGAACCTAAAAGCATAGCTATCACTCCTCCGGTGGTCAAAAGTCCGAATCCGGGAATGTTGAATTCAAGTATAAACATTGCGACTCCAGCAAGAAGAAAGATAATTCCAATATAATTGACCGGCAGAATTTGGAAAGCATAAGCCGCCGATAGAATTGAAAGAACTCCTATAACACCGGGAAATATCGCTCCGGGATTCTGAAACTCGAAATAAATACCAAGAATTCCAAGCATCATCAGTAAATATGCGATATTCGGATTTAGAATTATATGTAAAAACTTTTGCGGAATCGTCATATTAATTTTTTCAATCACAGCATTCACTAGACTGAGTTCCAATGTATCATTATCGATTATTACCGTATCGCCGTGAAGTGTATCGAGAAGCGCATTTATATCATCGATTATAAGGTCGATAACATTCATGCTTTCGGCTTCGGTTGCGATAATAGATTCTGAATGTCTCACAGCTTGCTCCGCCCAATCCTCGTTTCTCCCTCGAAGTTGAGCGAGGCTTTTAAGCCATGCAACCGCATCGTTAGTTACCTTGTTCATCATCACGGCTGATGTGTCCGAGCCGGTTCCCACACCAATCGACACGGGATGCGCCGCACCGAGATGTGTTCCCGGCGCCATTGCGGCAATATGCGATGACATCGAGATAAATACACCCGCCGAGGCGGCTTTTGCGCCGGTAGGATAGATGAAAACCGAAATCGGTATATCGCTGTGCAAAATCTTATCGACAATGCTTTCAGTCGAAGACATAAGCCCGCCCGGCGTATCTAATAATATCACTATAATTTCGGCGCCGGATTTGTGCGCTTCATCGATACCGTAATCGATATATCTGGCAACAGGTGGGTCTATTGCACCGTTGATTGTAAGTGTTACAACACTCCCGCCAAAAACAGGAATGAGAAGAAACGGAATTATTAAAAGCACAGCGATATGTTTTAAAGCGTTTGTCATTTCCTATTTAATATGTAGCTTCCAAAATTAAACCGGATCGAGAATCCCGCTTGCTACTTTGAGTGGGTTCAAGGCGGGATGATTCGGCTATCATGTTTATTCATGTAAATATTCAAAACGAAAACCGTATAATTTAAAATATCTAAAAAAAATGAATATGCAATAAAAAAAGCGCCCAAGTATTTAACTGTATTTCTTTCAAATTTATCTCTCGAATCATTCCCTAAAAGTTTAACATCCCCAATAAAAAGCCCCGCCTTTGGCGGGGCTTTGCACGGTCGGTGAATCCATTGGCTACCGCATCCTCACAGCGATAGACTTTACCTCGAATTTCTCGCCTTCTTTGTCCTCACATGTGAGCTTATAAATATAACTGCCATTTGCGATAGGGTCGCCATCAGTATCCATACCGTTCCAGCCAACAGAATTATATCCTGGTGTAGTCGGGCAATCGAATTTCTTTATCATACGCCCTCGCAGAGTATAAACCTCGATTTCAACAGATTTCACCGAGCGGGTCAGAGTATAGACAAATTCGGTATAGTTCTTAAACGGATTCGGGTAATTCACAACATCTTTAACGGGGTCACCCTTGCCAGTGAATATCTCGACTACAGCTATGTTATCGATTTCCTTCAACTCGCCATATTGCGAGTCGGGGTCAACAACAACGAATAGCTTCTCATAATCATCGGCAACAGTATGCTGGAACTGGACATTATGAATGCTGTCTATTGTGCCCGGAGCGAAAATTGCGATTATCTGGTCGTTTCCGACTGCAGTGAGGTCTTCAGTGAGAAGTCTCACCGGGATATTCTCGATTTTCATGTTGCCCTCAAACCGAACTGTAGCGGTTATTGTCAACTGCTCGCCGATATCGGGCGTTTCATTCGATAAAACGATATCGTCATCGGAAAGAATGAAATTCGCTCCATAAAACAGCGTTTCCGGGGCAATCTCGGTGAATTTCCGCCCGAAGACTGAATCGTCGAGAACTCTCATAAACATCATATCCTCTTCTACTCCATAGAATTCAGTGGTGAAAGCATAACAGAGATGAAGAATGCTGTCGATAGCAGTTGTGGGAACATTGAGATAAAGTGGAATTGTGCGTTCCAAACCCGGAGCGATATGAGGAATATCGATTTCAACGATTCTATCGGTTTCATTATAACTGAACACAAAATCGCTATCTACTCCCGCAAAATTCGCATCTTTGCCGATTTGAACAATGAATTTCGGCATCGTTGCAATTGTATTACCGGCATTCGTAGCCATCAACTCGATTGTCAAATCGTTATCATCCTGAATCAGGACATACTCGCCGGTTTCGTCAACTTCCGTACCATTAACATTTGTAATACTCTTGAGAGGAAGAACGGATGGTCCCCTGACAGAAATACTGTAACTTCTTCCCGTCACAGTTCCTTCGATACCCAGAAGGTCGATATAGCTTTGTGAAGGTTCATCTGAAATAAGCAGGTCATCGGTTCCCTCCTCCGCATCGACAACGGTGCGAGCTATCATCCATACATTGTTCCGTGTGGGTTCCGGGGGGAATGTCTCGAACTGAGGATCCGGGTCGAGAGTTAAAACACCATCGGAATAGCTGCCGTGAAGGATATTATATATACCGGCATCGAAATAATCGGGGTCGGGTTCCGACCAACTCCATCTTGCCTCGACAGGAACCATAGGTTCAACATAATTCTCGAGTACATCGCTGAATTGTTCGAGGTTCGCCTGCCCGATAATAAATCCGGGAGAATCATTGCTTGTCCAACTCACGATTGCGAGCTTCGCCGATTCCACATACTCGGTGAATGGAGTGCCGCTGCCATAAGGTTCCTCGTAACTGCGATAGACACCGGAAACCTCAACAGGTATATTATATACATCGACAGGCAAACCGGTGTCGATAACGAGATGGAAGATATAATAGACCCTTCGAGACGATTGTACTTCCGGAATTGTAACCGAGCCATCGGTATTGCCATACTGGAACAGCACCTCTCTTTCTGATGGATTGAATCTCCATCCAGCGCTGAAAGTTCTTGGGTCGTCACCGGGAACCCATTCGCCGGTGTCATCGTCGCGATGAGCGGGCACAAACGGTCGCGGATACACGCCATACCAGAACACGGGAGTTGTCGAGCCGAGAGCGGAAAGGTCGAGCCGGCAGGAAACATCATCCCAGGTCATGCCGCTGGCATTGTCAACCTCGACTATCACACAGGTAATGGCGTCATTGACAGGTGTTTGGTAACCGGGGTTCAACGTATCATCGAACTCGCCGATATTCTCGACATAGCGGTAGTCTAATCCGGGGTCGATTCTTGAGCGCATAGTAATATCGGGATTGAATAGCGATGCAGGTTCCTTACCGCCCACTCGAACAACTGTGTTCATATAGCCATTGCTTTGCGCGGTTATGTAAGGGTCGAAATCTATATCGAAGTAGTGCGGCTCGCCCCAATCCATCAACTGGTAGCGAAGATAAACCGTGTCGGGATAGAGTGAAACAACAGTGGGATAGGCATCCCTATCTACGATTGCGATATGATGCCCTTTCGCCTCGGCATGAAGTGTATGTGACCACTGCACCCATGGCGAACCACCAAAGATTTCCTCATTGACGAGAGTTGCGCCCTCATTAATTTTCACCAAGCCCTCGTGCCCGGTTCCATGCCAGATAACCCGCAGGTTGAGATGTGTTTCACCGAGTTTTTCGCACAGGTCGTCGCCGTATGAGTTATCCTCGCCGGGATACCAGCCGCTGTGAGCAGTCACAAGGTCGCCCTCGATAACGACAGTTGTATCCCACCAGGGAAGCACTGAACCGAACCAGGCATGAACTGTATCACCGTCAATGGGCGGGAAAATATCGTTCAGGTAACCCGTTGGACTGACAAATCTATCACCAAGGTCGTCATCCCAGTCATCGACATGGTCGAAATTGTCATCATCGAATCCGGGCGGTATCATTATCTGCGGGCAGTAAAGCTCCCATTTGAACGGATATTCGACAGCAAATACTTCTGTTGGAATTAATGGATTTGTGTCTATTAGAGCCTCAAATTCCAGGAACAGATTATCCCAATCGATTTCCATCGAATATGCACCAATCCCCTTGGGAATTGTAACCATCACATATCCGAACACACCATCGCCTAAACCATCCGGCATTGGAGATGTTCTATCCCATGCTCGACCTGTGAAATCGGTGTAATCGAAATCGAATTGTCCAAAATCTTTGCCCACATTAGCCAGCCAGTATTTCGAGTATTCGGTCGAGGCTGTAACTTTGAAATCGATATAGGCATCGCCGTTCGAGGGCAAAAACGGAAGCTCTTCGCTACTCGATGGGTCGGTGATGGTGAATACCTGATTCACATACTCGAATTGAAGCGGGTTCGGCAATGGCGTATAATAGGTATAGCTCACGCGGATTGGCGTGGTCTTATATTTATCCCAGATTGTGTAATATGTTATCTTGCTGTAGAGTGTGTCCTCCGGCGGTGGGAATACAGTTGTCATTGTCGGCTCGTGCCCGCCGAGATTGAGAAGAGCGATATATTCCCGTCTGGGATATGGAATAATACCGAGGTCTGTCTCGACTGGGTCGTCGGGAATTGGTATTGAACCGGTGTCGGGCTCGAAACGAAATCCCTCATAACTGCCCCAATTCATACCGATAAGCCTTACAAGAACAGGTTCATCGGTAATTGAATCTCTTTCCATCCACCAGAGCCAGTTTTCATAGAAGAATCCCGTATCGGCAGGGTCGCGTTCACCCATATCGAGACCGAGATGAAATGCCGCGCCCTTTGCCATATCCAGTAATGGCGGTGGGTCTATCCATAGTTCCCATGAAGCATAAGGGTCATACCACTGGTATCCCGGAACCTCATCGATATCCCATGTTACTTTCCAGACGCGGATTTTATCTCCCGGCTCATCGATATCGATAAAACCGTCACCGTCGGTATCCTGTGCGCGAGCGCCGTCATGGTCGATATCTTCATATTCATCTGTCCATGGGTTAAACCAATATACCGAATCGAGTTCGACAGTAGTCGGTTCGGGATGAATAGTCGAGAAATCGAGCCACGCATCTGGAGAATCGTCGCCATCCATGTCGTATTCCACAGCAATCGGTCCGGCGGTATCGGCATCGATTATCCCACTAAGCACATCGACAAACTGCCCGCCCGGTGTGCGAATTATCGGGATAGCTTCCTCGGCAACCCAATATATCGGCACATCGATAGGTATCATCTGCACATATTTCGTTTCAAGCGCCGATGTGCGTTCCTTATTCTCCATAGTCATAAATATTTTAAACGGCTGGAAATACTCACCGAGTATGTTTTTCCAGTTAAGGTCGGCATCGGCGATTATAACCGCATTGAATAGAACCTTTGTCCAGATGTCATAGCGATATTCGAAACTTTTTACTCCACCTGCATCTTCGTATATAATAACTCCTGTCGATGGTCTCAATTCGTCGCCGGAAAGATAATCGCCGATTGTCCACACAAGCGGGTCGTCGGAATCGGGAGTGCGAAGGCGATAGACGATGTCCTGAGCCGTATTTGCGCTAATCGAGGCAAGTTCCCATGTCAATGTATTGCCGTCCTCAGCAGGTATCGGTCCCGTAGGGCAATCGATATAATAGAAGTATCCGCGCTTATATTCATCGAAGACGATGTTTGAAAGCGGCTCATCCCATAGATTGCGCAATTTTACGGTGATTTCAATCGTAACGGAATCGTCGGCGGGGATGGCGTATGGGGCAACATGAGTAGATTCCGGCAGCACCACCGGGCTGTGAACGCTGCGCACATAGAGCAGCTTTTGCGCAAAAGCCGAATACACAGCATTTGCCGTCCACTGCCACTGGTTGTCATCGATTTCGAGCGGTATAGCTGCGGTCGGCATTCCACCAACGAGCAGGATTTTACCGCCATGTGCTGCGGCGCCGGAGATTTCAATTGCCGCAGGTTTGCCGATGTCGTCGGGATTCCATGCGCTGGCATAGCGAAGAATTGTGCGGTAATCATCCGAGAGTGTCGGCGCCGATACGGTATAAATCCCCGTCGATGCCGATACAAACGAAAGCGGATGCGTTTCATCTACAATATTCATAGCGGCAAGCATGAAATCCGCAGGAATACCATCTATATAATCACTCAAATCGACAGTCCCGAGCGGGATAATACCGAGCGCTTCGAGCAGATAGCCTCCGTTCCCTTCGGCATAAATTGTCCCGCCATTGTTAAGCACAGATATAAGTGCATCACCAAATTCGGGGAATCTCGATGCGGCTTCACGGATGTAATCGCCGCCATCGCCGCCGGATGATTCAAAAGCGGGAATGATTACAAGCTGCGTATTCCATGCAAAACCGGTGGTGCCGGAGTCTGGATATACATTGAACCAGTCATCACCGCTGCCGCTTGCAAGAGCTTGAAACGCCATCGGGAAATAAGCCGATTCCCATGTTATGGTCTGACCGGTGTAACTGTTCACCTCACTTCTGTAAATAGCGATGCAATCACCTCCGGGTACTACGAGGGAGTAGCTTTTTGGCACATCGTCGATGTCGAAAGAAGAAAGCCAGGCATAATCGAAATCGAATTCACCGGTATCGAGTGTGTCGGGATATACAAACTGCCCGCGATATGTCCCCGATGCTATCCACAATAACGGTAGTTCACCAAATGGATTAGCAAGTTCGGGGTCGATATCGCCTGTGAGCGCCCATTGGTCGTTTGTCATTTTTTCCCATGCGAAAGCATAAGCCAGTTTTGGGCTTTCCTGCGAGACATCGGTCGGTATCATGGTTACAGCACCAAATAGAATCGATGCAGTAACAAAAACTAGAACCAAAGCTTTTTCTGAATTACACATTTTGAACCCCCTTGTTCATTGTTGTTCTTTTATGCACATTTCACAAAGTAGAAATTGCCTGCAAATTCGGTTAATTACTGCGTTTTGACATTTCTTTCACATTGTATTATGCAAGAAACATGCCAGGATTAGTTGTTAGCGGTTAGTTGTTAGTGGTTAGTTTTTGGTGGTTAGTTATTGGATATTTGAAAATATTGCGATTCCGGTTATTCATTTATAAACATCGGAACCGTTGATGAAACTGTTTCAATGATTCAACATGATAACCCCCTGACCTTGAGCTCAGCGAAAGGTCAGGGGGTTGAAATCATCCACATCATATCATCATTCGTATCACCGGTTCAGAAGTGTGTGAGACAGAAGCGCGGAAAAAAGAAGAAAAGGAAGCGCGGAATCAATAAACGATGCATTAAAATACATCGCTGAATATAATTAAACCCGACTTCAAGTCGGGTTTAGCAAAAATTCAGCGAGCGGTTTCAACCGCTCGAATGAGTTCCCCCCTCCAATCACACATTCGCCATGGGTTGTTCTGCTCCATCCTTTATTCCTTCCATCCGTGATTCAGGCTTTTATCTCTTGCGAAAATTTAATTTAGCACTATATTCATCAAGATGAAAAGAAAATTTAAAGACGAGGAAAAGGAAGAGAAAATGAAAGATAAGCGAGTAATGGTATTCATTGATGGAGCCAATCTTTATCGAATTGCAAAATCTGAAGGATGTAATGCGGATGTAAAAGCCATCCAAAATCTTGTAAATAATCTCACACATAATTATGAGCTTATAAGAGTCTATTATTATACCGCCATTCCCGACCAAACCCGAGAACTCAAAAGTTATCGGAATTCGAGAATATTCCTCGATGCACTCGAGAAACTCGACTGTTTTGAAGTATGTCTTGGAAAACTTCGGTACCCTTCCGACGCAGGCAAGCCACATCAAAAAGGAGTCGATGTGAAAATGGCAACCGATATGTTGGAGTATGCAAATCGAGATTTATACGATATAGCAATCCTTGTGAGCGGTGATGGCGACTTCGCCTATGTTCTTCCATTTATTAAGGGTAAGGGCAAGCAAATCATGAATGCCACATTCAAAAGAGGACTTTCATACGAACTCAGGCAAAAATCAGATTTTTTTAGAGAAATTGATTGTAGCTGGCTTAAATAATATTATCAATAATGCTAAAAATCACTTGACATTTGTCAACATTTCACTAACTTGGTTTTGAGAAAGATAATTCCCTTACAGTCGGTTCGTCCCACTGTAAGTTCATAAACTCCCCGTCGTCGCTTCGTGCCACGGCGGGTTTATAATTGTAATTCATCCGTTCGCTGAAGCGCGGAAAAAAGGAGAAAAAGAAGAAAAGGAAACTTATAGAATAAAACCAGGTGATTCGACAAGATCTTTTTTCGAGGATAATATTCAGAAAGCAGAAAAAGATATCATTAATGTATATCCAAATACGAAGGAGGAAATTCGGATTAAGAGATGTTATGTTCTGTTCCATGAAAGATTGCAAGGATTAACCGGAAAAGGCTCAATTGCTTATTAGTGATTGGTGTTTTGGGAATCCTTTCAATTCCTTTAAATCCGGTAAATCCGGGATTCAGTCTGTAAAGAAAGATAGACAACACCTGTCAGGTGTAGTCCATCTGACCTGAAAATGTCCAATCCAATCTTCATCAACAAAAAACCTTTAAAAAATATTCCCTTTACACATTCCATTTCATCCATATATTATCTTCAAATATTATGAGTGACAAAAATGACGGATAGAGAATTAAAAATACTCGTATTCGACCCATCGGGAATACTGAAAATCCCCGCAGTTGTGAGCGATTCGCAGGAGGATTTCATCGGCAAAATACGGAGCGCTCAATATGACTCCGCTGTCATAGTTTGGGAAGAATCCGGAAAGCTTTCACTTTCGAGTTTTTTGCGTGTTATCGGACATCGCGCGCCATTGCTGCCGCTCGTCCTTCTCGATGATCATGGCTCTGAAATCCGTGCGCTTATCGATATTGTTTTACCGCGTAAAACTGCAAAAAGTAAGCTTATGAATCAGATAAAAGAGCTTTTACAGCGGAGAAAAATCCTTGCGGAATGCGGGCTTGTCGGAAGGTCAGAATCGCTTCAGGCAATTGCGGATACAATAAACCGTGTCGCAACAACCGATATTTCGACCCTTGTTGTTGGCGGAAGTGGCACCGGTAAAGAACTTGTCGCAAAATCGATACATACTCATTCCACGAGAAGTGAATCGCCATTTGTGGCAATCAATTGCAATGCGATTCCCGAAACACTAATCGAATCACAGCTTTTTGGATATCAAAAAGGCGCATTTACCGGAGCGCAAAAGGATACGCCGGGTTTTATCGACCAGTCTGCTGGGGGAACGCTTTTTCTCGATGAAATAGGCGAAATTCCGCTTTCAGTGCAGGCGAAACTGCTTCGTTTCCTTGAAACCGGCGAATATTTCCCTGTCGGTTCCGTAAAATCTAAAATCGCATCGTGCCGGGTTGTTACTGCAACAAACAAGGATTTGCAGTTATTGATACAACAAGGCGGTTTTCGCGAAGACCTTTATTATAGAATTGCAGGAGTAAAAATCTTTATCCCACCTCTTCGCGATAGACCGGAGGACATCCCCATTCTCGCTTTCTTTTTTGCAGAAAAAATCGCAAGCGCTCACGACCAGCCGTTCGCAGGATTTTCCAATGATGCAATTTCAGCGATGCTTGAATATCATTGGCCCGGGAATGTTCGGGAGTTACGCAATTTCGTGGAAAATGCCGTTTTGCTGTCGCGGGGAAAGGCTATCCGCAGTACGGATATAATGCCATATTTCGATGAGCACATCCAGTTCGGACGGCAATTGCCTGCATTATTAAATGACAGGCAAATCGATAGCAGTAAGGTTCTTCCACAAATTCTTTTAATCCTTCAACAAAACAATGAGCTTTTAAGCACAATTATCGAGAAACTTCAAAGCCCGCCCTCGATAGATGAAGCCGAAAAGGAGGCTATCGAACGAACCCTTATGCTCGCCGGCGGGCTGCGCAAAAAAGCGGCGGAAATTCTCGGTATTTCTCTCAGAACACTATATCGAAAAATGAATAAATATGGTATCGAATGAAAGTTACAACGCTTGAAAACATATCCATTGAAATCGTTGCGAGAAAAATTCTATCGAGAATGGGTTATCGTGCGAAAGCGCAAATCCCATCGCAAGATAAAATTCTTGTTGAATCGCTTATACCTGAGATGCTTGCTCAAATCGACTCGAAGATTGCAATAGCTGATTTCAAAGCTATACAGCTCGATACTAATTCACTCAAATTGGAAAGCGATATTTCGGTAGAAAGCACAAACCTTGTCCATGTTATGCAAGATGCAAAATTCGTTTCGATTTATGCGGCAACTATCGGTGATAATGTCGAGGAGATGAGCACAATGCTTTCTAAATCGGGGAAAATAAAGGATGCGCATGTCTGGGATGCATTTGGCTCCGAAGCTGCGGAGGCTGTAGCGAAAAGAGTTTCTATTGTCGTCAACCAGCGCGCAAAAAGGAAAAACATGGTAACCACGAAACGCTTTTCTCCCGGCTATGGAGACCTTGCTCTTAAATATAATAGAATCATCATCGATATTTTAAAAACATCGCAAATTGGGATATCGGTTACAGATGCAGGACTTTTGGTGCCGAGAAAAAGCACAACAGGTTTTATTGGCTGGAAAAACATATAACCTCCCGAAAATTGAATGCCCCCGGAAAATTCAGTCTTATGCCAAAAAACTCAGCAAAAATATCCGCTTGGATTGAAGAAGCCGCAAGGTGCATGAAAGAATCGGGTATATCCGAACCGATTGCCGAGAGCGAGATAGTTCTCTCATACCTTATGGGAATATCTCGTGGGGAACTTCTGGTAAAAAAGCTATCGAATCAAATTCTTCCACCCGCTATTCTGGAAAAAGCCGACAGCATTATTCAAATCCGCTGTGCTGATAGAAAACCATTGGCGCACATTCTGGGGAAATGGGATTTTATGGGACTAACAATCGAGATGAATGAATATGTGCTTACCCCGCGCCCGGAGACTGAAATCATGGTGAATGAAGTATTAGCGAAACTACCCGATGAGCCGATGCTTGGTGTCGATGTCGGGACCGGCTCTGGAGCTATCGCTATGGCTCTCTTGAATCAAAGAAGCACATGGAAAATAATCGGCACGGATTTATATGAACCGCCATTGCGACTTGCCGCGAAGAATGCGCACAAGCTGGGAATGAGTAATAGATTCATTCCGTTGAGATGCAATCTTATCGAGGCTATCGACTCTGCTGATTTTTTTGTAGCGAATTTGCCTTATGTGCCATCGAACGAAATAGATAATCTCGAGCCTGAAGTTATCGCGGAGCCTTTTACTGCAATCGATGGTGGTGAAAACGGTCTTGCTGTAATTACGAAATTCATGCATTTGGCAATGAGAATTGCTCCAAAACTTATTGCTATCGAGTTTGGTATAGGACAGGCAAATTTCTTCCGAGCCATCATTAGCGAAACAAATTGGAAGATTGAAATTATTAAAGATTATTCTGGAATTGAAAGAATTGCAGTAGTTACGAGAAATAGTATTCTAATGCCAACCTGCGTGTCCAACTAAGTCAGTTTATAATTGTATATGATTTTCTTTTGCTTTTGAGTTATTCTCAATTATTTTGCAGAGTAAATAATTTAGGGAGAAATGTTGAAATCGATAGCTATATTTTTACTTTCATTTTGTGCATCTTTGCTTTGGGCGCAATATCCCGCCGGATATTTCTATATTATTTTTCGCGGTGATACAATCTGCGTTCGTCCTGTCATAACCGATTCGACTACCGAAGCCGAATGGTTCGATTATGCATCGTCTAGTATGCATACCGGGCATGAAAGCCCTTATGAAACCCACTATTTCTTCTTTTACAATCCTATGACAGGGAATCTTGGCTTGGTGATGCAGCACAATATCGATGAAGGTGGAACTGCTAATGCAACATGCAATTTATGGCTCGACGGTTTGCCGGCGGGTTGCACATTTGCAATGAGCGATGACATGTCTCACGGACACTCCGGTTCGACAGGTCGCCCATGCGGGTCGGCACAGGAGTTCAATATGAGCTGTTATCCTCAAGGCGGATGGTATTGGCTCGATAATACCGATGGCGGGGCGTTTTATCTCCCGCGTGAGGAATTTGAATTCCCGTTTAGAACCGTATTTGGCGGCACGGACCCTATTCAAAATGTTTATTTCCTTTCCGGAGATTTCGGAGAAGATAGAATCTACTTGCATTATATTATTCTCGGTGATGAAGACACTGTAATAGTCGGACACAATTTTCAGGGCATTTTGACTATGACTGATACATTCGATATCGGATGCTTAACACTTGGGTCTGTCGAGACTTTGCATGTATCTGTCTGCAATTCAGATGAAACCAGCGATACATTTCATTTCGGTTCTATAACCCCCCCGAATCCTGTATATTTCACGCTTCTATACGCGCCGACCGAACTTGCCCCCGGAGAATGCGATGAAATCATTCTGCTGTTTCACCCACCGGATACGGGAAACATTATCGATTACCTATACATCGACCTGAATACGCCATGTGATTCGTTCCGGACATTGACACTAATCGGTGATGTTGTCCGCGGCGACCTCGACCCCGTATGGTTCTGGGAGGAAACCGACTGCGATAGTCAAAATGTGGTTACTATCTGTTACGAGTATCAGGAATGCGATACTGCAACAATTACTGTCCAGTTCAGCGGCGATGGAGGAATATCATGGCTTGAAACCGGAACCGGATGGTTTGTTACACTTATGGACACATCCGGCGATTTCGGTGCCGGTATTCAACCCGGAGTTCACTGTTTCGAGTGGCTAATGAGCGCCGACCTCCCCGATAGCGAGGCATGTAGCTTTATTCTACGGGTTATTGCCAACAGCTCGAGCGCCGGTTATGATACAGGTTCTGCGGCAGGATGTCTCGATTCACATAATCCCGAAGTTTCGATTAGCTGCCCTTCGATTGTTACAGCGGGAGAGAATTATTGGTTCACATGGACAATCGACGATATGTTCTGGACAAATAATCTAAGTGATATCCACATTTTCGGCTGTGGGCTGGATATATTTCAAACGGTTGCTGGAACGAGTTACAACTGGATTGTACCGCTAATCTCATGCCCATCGTGCACACTGGTGATTGCTGTTCGGGATTCATTTTGCAATTGGGGCTATGATACATGCATTTTTGAAATCGAGTGCCTACCGTTCATCGACAGGATATGGTTCTCCGAGGAAACGGACTGCGATGACCGGAACATTGTCGAGATTTGTTACGACCTGTTTGCGTGCGATTCAGTGCCGCACACCGTTTCAATCGAAATGTTCGCCGACCATGCGCTGACCGAGAATATCCCGCTTATAACTATTTCCGATGAAACCGGCGATATTGGCGCGAATGTCTATCCCGGTCTGCATTGTTTCAACTGGTTCATGAATATCGACCTTCCCGACAGTGAATCGTGCGAATTCGCCGTGAGAGCGATTCTTTCGGGCGCAAATTACGATACAATCGTGGCTTATGGCTGTCTCGATTCACGCCCCCCGGATGTCCAGATATTCTGTCCCGTCGATTTGGAGTATTTAACGGGCGATTCTTTGAATACAACATGGACAGTCGGCGATATGTTCTGGAACAACGACCCCGGTAGTCTTATCGTTAGTTATGACATGATGAGCGATGTCTTTGCTGTCTATGACACACATTATTGGTGGGAAATCCCATATACATGCGACAGCATCGAACTACAGATTGAAGTTCGGGATTCTTTCTGCAACTGGGGCTATGACACATGTTCGTTTCTTGCGTGTTCGCGGCTTCAGGCATGGCTCGACTGCGCACCATGCGATATGTTCTCATCGTGCTCGACACAGAGTATCAGCCTATGGGTAGCAGATACTATCTGCGGATTCAAATTAGATACGACAAGAGTTTTTATGCAAGCCATCATTTATCATCCCGATGGCAGCAGCGATTACTATGGTCCACTCGATAGCCTGTTCTTTCAAATCCTCGGTGATTCCACGCTGATAATCATCGATTATTTCAATTTCATCGATGGCGATGAATTCTACATATCGCTGGATTCGATGTTCAGCGAACAAGGCTGCATGACAATTCCGCGATAATGCAATTCAGAATGTATAATGTATAATGCAGAATGAAACACAATCTGAACCGCGGATTACACAGATTAAACGGATTATACTGATTCTCCACAAAACATTAGTTGAAACCAACGGCAATGAATGGTATGCAGACAATTCAAGCCAACAAGAATTTCATTGCTGTCTGCTTGAGCCGACAGAAATCCGGAAATTCTTCATTTAATAATAACAATCGCTTCGTTTTTCCTAAAGACTCTCTCCTGACCCTCGAAAATGTATGTCAGGCGAACCGCCATGAGATATATTCCGAGCGGTTGCGATTCATTGTTTTCATCTTTGCCGTCCCAGAGAATATTTTCGTTTCTGCCCTCATAGACCTGCAGGTTTTGTGCGAGCTTTTTGACCTGCCTTCCCTGCATATCGAAAACAATCAAATCGATATTGCCATCGTATTTAAGGTCGAGCGTGATATTGATTTCGTCGTAAATGCCATCGCCATTGGGCGAGAATGGATGCGGAGATTTTATTATCTGGCGAATCGGCTCGTCCCCGGGTGAAAGATTCGTAGCAGAAAAAAGCCCGAAAACAATAGCTCGAGCCGATTCGCTTCCGAAATCGATTGTATTCGCATAAATATCGTTTTTGCCGCCGAGTGAAATCCAGACATCGGTCTTGTTATTCAATGAAGCGACGACAAAATTCTGCTCGTCGGAATCCGTAAAACCTGAGTCGGTCGATTCAAAATAGTGGAATGAGATATCGATATTCTCCTCGAAAATATTGCCGAAACCGTTTTCGGAGAAAATCGCAAGTTGTCTGTATTGTCCAATGGGTTCAAGCTCGGGAGCGGTAGCACCGGATTGCTCATCCCGGCATATATAATAAACATTAATAGTATCGATATCACTCGCAATCTCATCTCTGTCGATTATCAAAATAGCGCCATCGGGGAATTTTGTCTCTTTCCCGCCCATAAATGAATTGACAGCGAATTTTGAGATCGATGAATCGATTGTCTCGATAGCCGGAACGATTCTTGTCGGATTTGCCGATACAGTGGAGAACGGATAATTCGGCGGCGCCGGCTCCGAAGGAGCGGCATAATCCTGCGGATGATATGAAATATTGCCCGATGGATCGTCTGCCCAAAAATAGAACTCGAATGAATCGGAATTTACTTGAGCGAATGGAATATCGCCGACCCATGAATTGGTCAGCTCTCTTAGCCCAAGTGGAATCGGTGTACGCCAATTCGCATCGCCGATATTTCTCCAGTGAAGATAAGCGCTGGATACCTCTACATCATCGTCGATATCGACTTCAAAATACACACCACCGGCGCCTGCAAGATATATAATCTCATCCGGTATTTCATACTCGATAGTCGGCGGCAAAATATCCGAGCTTTCGTGCGATTCGAGCGCAACCGGCGATTCGATTGTGTAGTCGAGCATCTCCTCCTGCGTGCGCCCGGGATTTTTAGGATTGCCATAAGCGTCGAGACCGGGCATCGCAAGAATATCGATAATATTCGGGTCGATATCACCATCCTCGCCGTTGTTGAAATTCCACTGGTTCGCCGTTCCTGAATTAACCGACCGCACGCCCTCGATACCGTCGCCATCATGACCGCTCATACAGACAATGAAATCCCATCCTTCAAACGCAGCGGTATCGGCAATTCCGAGATTATCGACAAATGCGCTTTTGGTTATTGTAACGAAAATCTTATCGGTAACAGTATCGACTTCTACCTCGACTGCAGTCGAGTATTGAGTGAAATTTGCAAAAATATCCTGTCCATTGGATGCGAACAATCCCGACCACCAACCATCGATAAGAATGCAAAAGTCCCATGCATCGGTGGCGGCGAAAGTGATGTTGCGATTAGGCAGTCCGACCAGCGCACCATCGGCATGACAGTCGATATAAATATCGATTTTCTGAAGATTCAGATAGTCATATTCGGGATTCCACTCGACAACCGATGAATCCGGCATATCACCAACTTTAATCTCGAATTGCCAGGCGTTTTCTGAAGCAATATCACGGATTTTTACATATTCGATATCGAAAGCGCTTTCTACAAAAACCGGTTCCGTCGGGTATGTGAACCATCCGGGACCGTAATCGTCACCGGTTGCATCGGTGGCTTCACGAATCACTCCGGCACGGTCGAGTTCGATATTCAATTCGACAGCCGAATCCTGCGCAACTTCGATTCCCTCGATTACTTGTCCGGTATAATCGATAGATTGCGGTTCAACGACTATGTCATATAAATCATCTGGAAGATGAGTGATTTCATAACTGCCGTCATCGATTTCGGTAGTATCGCCGAAACCTATGATTTCGTGAGCGTGCATCGCATAAATGATAGTCTGGAAATCCGAAGGTGTAATTATGCCGTAAATCGAGCCTGTGTATGGTTCGAGAGTGAAATCTACGATATTATCGCCGGTAGTAACAGTGTAATCGAGCGCGGAATCGGGTTTAAATCCATTTGCGGAAGCGATTAAATCATAAGAAATTCCGGATTCCAGCCCTGCAACCGTATAGCTTCCATTGTCGATAGCTGAATAAGTCGAAACGATGAATTCGCCGGTCTCGTGCAAAAAAACATCGAGCGCAGCTTCGGGATAAGGCGCTGAGGAAAAATCGGGGTCATTAAAAGTAACAATGCCGGTAGTAGATTCACCGGAGAAATCGGGAATGCCATCGCCATTTTCGTCGATGGCGATTTCAATATATTCCGTAAGATTATGCGGACCTTCTCCACCATCGATACCGGGATTATCCGGCAGGGCGTCGGTTGCGCCGTAATCATCACCACCGGCAATTATAGCCACAATTCTTAAACCTACGCCGGGAGTGATAATTTCTATCGCATCGGGATAAATAAGACTCCAGGGAATTGCAAGCTCCTGTATATAAGAACCTCCCGATGCTATCACGCAGGAAGATGTGATATCTGAACTCGAACTATCGGCACATAGGTACACATTTGGAATATCTCCGTCCCAACCGGCGAACATAAGGTCGATACCGATAGAATCGGGGAAAGTGATATTTCGATTAAATGAACCTGTGTATCCGCGGGTGCTGTTGAAATCGGTAACACCGCCATCGATATCGGTTTCGAGATAAACAATCATCGTATTGCTGGAAATTGTGAATTCGCTCCCGATATACAGGTAATTTGCATCCCATGTTAGCCAGAGATTATCGAAATCGTTTCCCACCCAGTGAGAATCATCGGGGGGGTCATCGCCGACTAATTCATCGTTATCCCAGTCATCGGCAGCGATTGTGATACTGCCGTCGATTGTGGGCGAGTTATATGGAACTGCAAACGCACTTGAATTAAGAATTAAAAATGCAGAATTAAGAATTATTATCGTTGTGAGCAATGTATAAGTAAAGCTAAAAAATATGTTGTGTTTGAGTTTCATTTTTTCTATTTATGTATCAATAAACCAAATTCATGATATGCCTGAATACTTGAAGCATTCTGAATTCTGAACTCCGAATTCACTTTGCAAGCGTCATTGTGCGGGAAATACTGAAATCACTTATATCAAGTTCGTATATGTAAGTTCCACTGGGCACAGGATTCCCTTCGCTATCGGTTCCCTCCCAGAATAGTCTATAATGCCCGGCACAGATTGTCCTATCGATAAGCGTTTGCACAAGTTTCCCTTCGAGATTATAGACACAAAGTTTTGTGTGTGCATCATTCGGAATAGTGAATTCGATAGCAGTAGATGAATTGAAAGGATTAGGATAATTTTGCATCAGTTTTGCTTTTCCGGGTCGTGAAATATCACTTTTAATAAAATCAATGACCCCGAATACATCTATTGGGAGCCACATCGTATCGGCTTCTTCGTCGAGTGTGAATGAATGATTCACAAAAGCGGGCAGCGGCTCGTTGTCTGTACCGTCGGTTGTATATTTATACTCCACATAGCGGTAAGAACCCGATGCAAATTCGATAATTGTAGTAAAAATATTATCATTAGTGGTTTCATCCATGTGTGTGCCATCGTCGAACACTCTGTCGTCCTCAGTCCAGCCGTCATCCCATCCCCAGTGCAAAGGCGCAGCACTGCCTCCTATATACGGGTCAACGAGAACCTCGGCGCTCATATCGACACGGAAAATCACCCACACCGGATGAGTTGTGCCTTCGTTCCAGTAATCCATCGGCAGCTCCTGGTCCGGTGAGGTGTCATCGACCTCGAATAGTCTATTGGGAGATATTTCCCATTCACCGCTATTGACATATTTATATTCCTGACTTCTCGCGGAACCCGCCGGGATAAGATGAGCGCCCTCGTAAATGCCATTCGTATCGTCATCGGATAGAGTGGTCGTTACAGGATCCCAGTCATTGAAAGTCCCTGCGACCGATACAGGTTCAGATACAACGGTTCCATTCATATTCACGGAGAAATGCACTGTTACATCGATTTCCGTGGGATTGATTGCAATATAAACCAATGGGGAATCCTGGGTTGCGGGATTTCCCTCCTGGTCGGCGCCCTGGCATGTCGAGGTGTCCCCGGCATCGAAAGCCTCGCAATAAACCTCAAAGCTTATCCCCCCGATAACTTCCATACCGGGGATAGTACAGATAAATTCATCGTTATTGCCAACATCGGTATTATATGACATTTCCATTTCCGTCCATCCGGTTTCGCCTGCTATTCTGTAGTTTAGAGCAGCCGAAATTCCTTCCCCCGCTTCGGTTGGACTGGCATCGGTAACACTGTCTTTCCAGACCTGAAAATAAACATTTACATCATTGCCGACGAGGATTTCGGAATTGTTATTGGGCCAGACATTCCCACACCAACCAATTTCGCCAAATGTGAGAGAAACAAAAAAGAGTCCAATAAAAAAGAACCAACAAAATCTGTGTAGCATATTGCACCTCCAATGTTGTTTTTTTCGATTTTCAGATTCGAAATATATGATTTATGTTTATTTGCACAACATTTTTCGTTAAATTAAATAATGCCGAACTGGAAAAATGAATATGTAAGGCTTGACTTATTCTTAATTGGAGATAAATTTTATTTGTGTTATTTTGAATGATTTAGTATTTTAGGAAAATGAATAATTCAGTTTTCGGTAAGAATCAGGCAAGATTCAGCGCTATACTGGCAATTTTATTTGCGGTTTCATTCGTTTTTGGCTTATATTCTAAAATTTCCGGTATAGGATTCGATAAACGAATAAATGAACAAGCAAAATCCAATAAGCAAACGGAATTGACAAAATCGACTGTTAAACCGGTCCCAAAGGAAGCGCTATCGGTAGACACCGATAGCATAAATATTGGGAACCATCCAAATCCTGTGAAAATTAATATTAATACGGCAAATATCGATGAACTGGTTCAACTTCCCGGAATTGGAAAAGTCTTGGCGAAAAGAATTGTTGATTATCGCAATACAAAAGGTTCATTTAAAAACGAAACCGAGCTTCTTAAAATACAAGGAATTGGGAAAAAGAAACTTGAACGATTCAAAAAACAAATAGAATTTTAAACAAAAAAATCTAAATGAAAGGGGCATAGAAAATGCGTAGCAGAAAAGGACTTATGCTTTTGGATGTTCTAATAATTATTCTCGTTGTTGGAGTTGTGGCAACTATTCTTATGCCATATCTTCGAACCGAGGAAGAAATCAGGATAAGAAATACCTGTCGTGAAAAACTGCTTTTGATTTCCCGGTGCGAGCTTAAGTATTATGAAACAGCTGGCGGAAAACTTAAGGTGGAACCGGCTTCAACCGATTCATCCGATACCACCGCCGAGCAAACCGCAGAACCCGATAGTGGAATAGTAAAGGTATTCACTAAAGATTTTGAAGAACTTAAAAAATTCTTGCCTGAGGGTACTAAAGGTTTTACCAATACTTGTCCTCTCGATGGACGAGAATTTATAATTATTGCCAGAGATTCATTCTTTTTCTCGATAAGTTGTCCCAATGGGCATGGACAAATTATTTTGGGAAACCCGACCTGGGAATAAAAAAGCATGCCCGAGGCATGATAATGACTAAAAGAATTCTTGGAATTCATATTGGGGAATATAGGGTGATATGCATTGAAGCCAGGCATTCCGGCAATATTGTCGTTGAAAAAGTTGCCAGTTCACCACTGCCTGAACAATCTGTTGCCAATGGATTAATATCCGACCCATCGGCGGTTGCCGAGGTGCTTGGAGCTGTTGTCTCAAAAATGGAAGTTTCAACTAATAATGCAATCGTGAATCTACCGACTAATTTGGCTCAGATCAAATGTATCCCGGCTGAACAGGATTATCTTGAACTTACACCGGACCAATTGCGATGGGAAATTTCTCATCACCTCAATGACCCCGTTGAAGAATCGATAATCTCGTATTTCAATCTTCCGATGACTACGGTTTTAGTTTCAGCTAAAAAAGCTCCTGTTGAATCGAGAGCGCGGCTTATTGAAAAAATTGGACTTACGGTTAATGCAATCGATCCCGATCCGATTGCAGTATTCAATCTTCTTGCCTTGGTTGAAGGCACCAAATCCAAACGCAATCTTATTATTGTGGATATTCAAATTCCATTCACACAGATAGTTGTTTTCGCCAAAGGAGAGTTCTGGTATGGTAGTTCAATATTCACCCCATCCGAACTTTTTGGTATCGGCTCAGGTATAAAAACCTGGCGTGAATTCACAGAGAATATTGAACAAGCGTTAAATATGGTTCTGAATTCATATAAATTGTTTAATCCTGCATTTGAACCGGATAGCATCATATTTTCCGGCAGACCACTAAAAGAAGGTTCTGAACAAACCATTTCCAGTCAAATAGGAATAAAATCAATCGATTTAAAACCCATACTAAAGCGAAAAACAAAACTTAAACACAAAAAAGCCGGTCTAAGCGCGAGTGAAGCTGCAATTGCTGTGGGACTTACCGCACATGGAGCAAGCAATTTGTAGCAACGAAAGTACAGAGGATAGCAAGTAGAAATTTGAGCTTTTTTTTGCAAAATATCATTATGCCCAGAATAATTGACATCGAGCTTTATAGAACAATTGATGAATCGACTGCATCGATGAGAGCCACAAGCCTTAGAAAGGTTTTTACTTCGCTGCTAATTGTGTTACTCATTGTTGCTGGAGGAATTGCGGCGTACGGTTATTTCTCAACTCTCGAGCAGGTTGGCGCAGTTATCGAGGATCCCACAATATCCATGCAGGATAAACTGACTCTTGGCGATGAAGTTGCAAGGACTCTCTTGAAATGGGCTTCATTCCTGAGAGCTGTTATACCGATGAATCCTAAATTGCTTGTTTCCGATGGCGAGAAAGGATTCCTATGTGTTCTTGAATCACAAGATCTTGCCGATGCAGCTGTCCAGAGAAATACTCTATCCACCTTTGCCAAAACTGTGGCTCTAATCGATACATTCACGGAAAATTCAACACTTTACACCATTTTTAAGGGGCGGATGCCTCGCGCTCAAGGTGAATTTCAGCCTCAGCCGGTTAACAAATTTTTAATGACTACCGTAATGAATTTCGTGGATTCTCTTGCCGAGCTTAATAAACTAAAGAACATATCACGCACAATGGTTGCCTCAAACGAAAAAGTCAAAGGTGGAACGCGCTTCAGGTATAAATTCACTGCTCAAGGAACTTATCAACAGTTTGCTAATTTCGCAGTAAAACTGAAGGATTTAAGATATGCTATCGCACCGGTATCGCTGCTAATCGAGAGAGATGACACTCTTTCAAACCTGGAGGTTGTTCTGGGGCTTTATGACTATACACAAAAGCAAGATTCAACTCGGGTGGCTTCAAAATAAGAGCTATATTAAATTGGTTGTTTGGACGCGAATCATAAATTGATTTGTATTATGGCTCATCTGGATATTGCATACCCAGTATCAATAAAAGTCAGAATTTTAAACCTTAAACACTGGATATTTGAGCATACAGTTCGCTTTTCAAGGTCATACTTCTTGTCGATTGGTTTTTTAGCTTTGGATTTCATTTGATACAGCTTCGGGAACTCATTTTCCGGATGACATTAATTTTGTAAAGAATAGGTCAACAATTTGCAAAATATCCGGATTATGGGCTTTTTTTTCTTTTAGCTTTGCTGTCAAGCCATATTGTAACGGGACCGTCATTTGTAATATTCACAATCATGTGTGCGCCAAAAACACCTGTCTCGACTTTAAGCCCTTTTGCTTTCAAAAGCTCGATAAACGCTGTAAAAAGTTCGTCAGCCCTGTCGGTGTGCATTGCCCTGTCAAATGATGGGCGCTTTCCTTTAGTTGTATCTGCACATAGTGTAAATTGCGAAACCGCAAGAATCTCTCCACCACAATCAAGAATAGACAAATTCATTTTGTTGTCCGAATCGTTAAAAATGCGCAATCCGGCAACCTTTTCGGCAAGCTTAATTGCATCGGTGGGTTCATCATCACGGCAAATCCCGACAAACGCAACAAATCCCTGTCCGATTTTACCGACAATGGAATCATCAACGACAACTGAACCCTGCGCCACGCGCTGGATAAGCGCAATCATTTAAAAACCCTCCAGGTAGCTGATAATAATGCAGCAAAAATAATGACAATTACAAACACCACAAAATAGTCGAATTTCCCAAATTTCCTAAAAAATATAGCGAAAGCATTGTTAACAGCAAAAAAAATGTGAAAAAGCAAGTTATATCGGTTATTCCAATCGCATAAAATTATTTATTGACCCGATGTATAAATTTATCTTGTTTTTTTATACAAAATATACTATATATATACATTATCATAATTTCCAATAAGAGTTTATCATGTGTGCAATGAAGCAAAAAAGACAGACCGCCAAAGAGATATTGGCAGAACAGGCAAAAAAGGAAGATGAAGCTGGTTCCGGGGAATTATTTAAAAAACGCCTTGTCAGAGTCAAGATTCAAACAAAGCCTTTCACCGTTCTTCATGGAATGGGTATTTTTTACTGCGGGTATTGCGGGAAACCGATGACATTATTCTCATCGCGCTCGTTTCAACCTGAGGAACGGGTTCCTCCACTATATTACTCATGCCGCGATAAATGCGCCCGGTCGGATGCACATAGAGCTCTTTTTGTGGATAAATTGGTGCTTCAATTAATTCAACAAAAGCTTACTGAGTCTCTCGACACTCCTAAATCGGAAGGAGATTATGAAAAACTCTCGGAAACTTTCGAGGAAATCGCGAAACTCCAATCCCAAAAAACCGGTCTTCTCACGAAAATGCACTATTCAAGCTACAAGCGGGATAAAGTACTATTAGAGCTGCACCGGGTTCAATTACAAATTGATAATATACAGGAAGAAGTTCATAAACTTTTTGCACTGACACCCGATGAAAATCCTCTGCTTTATAAAATGTTCACTACACAACCTGAGGAAGTTGGTGAACTCAATCTGCTATACAGAAGAGAACTTGTGTACCTGCTCATTACAAGAATTCGCTTTTTCAATGAATTCCTGATTTTAAGAATGCTACCCATTACCGATGAAGATAGGCAAAAAAGCGATGAATACGGTCGGACTTACAATATAAATCTTCGACCACGGGAGCGGGATAATAAGTATGAACCTCCCGAGGAAGTATTCGAAAAGAGAAAATTAAAAGAAGTGTTGGAAGATGTGTCGGTAAATGAAATCCAGTTTGATGATATTACTGAGGATGATTTAGTCTTTGTGGATGAATCTCAGGAATAAATTACTGCGTAAAAAAATACAATAATCGCAAAACCCGCCAACCAACAATTGACAACCGCTTCTATTTCCATACCCCGGGAATAATGGCGCCATCCGGACTTAAACCATCGCCCGTAAGTTTGAATTCGTTAACCCAAAAACCCGTTCTGTCGATAACTTTCTCGCCGGTTTTTGGGCAGTATGTATCCTCGGCGCTTTCTCCCGGAGCATTACCGACATATACAAATTTCAAACCCTCTTCTCCGGCTATTTTTAACGCCATCTCGAGAGTCTCGACCGGTGTTGGGGGGCGGTCTGTGAGTTTATAATTCGGATGAAATCTCGAGAAATGCAATGGCACATCGGTTCCAATCGAATCTGCAATCCATCGGCACATTGCTCTTATTGTATCAGGGTCGTCATTTGCTCCGGGAATTATCAGGTTTGTTATCTCGAGCCAGATGCCTTCCTCGCGAAGTATTTTAAGAGTTCTTAATACAGGTGCAACAGAGGAACTTGTATATTCTTTGTAAAAACTTTCCGGTCCCTTCAGGTCAACATTTGCGGCATCGAGCACTTCACAGAGCTTCCGAAGAGGTTCCTCGTTGATATATCCGCATGTAATCCATACATTCCTCAATCCCGCAGTATGAGCAATTTTGCCGGTGTCATACATATATTCAAAGAAAATAGTCGGTTCGGAATAAGTGTATGCAATGGATTTGCATCCCGCATCGAGCGCCTGCTGAACCACCTCGACTGGCATAAGTGTAACATGACGCCCTTCCTCGGGCAGCATCTGCGAAATTGTCCAGTTCTGACAGAAATTACAGGAAAGATTGCAACCGGCGGTCGCGATGGAAAATATCGTGCTTGTGGGCAGGAAATGAAAAAGCGGTTTTTTCTCGATAGGGTCGATATGAACGGCGACGGGTTTGCCGTATGTTAGTGAACGCAGCTTACCATCGACATTTGCGCGAACACCGCAAATTCCTCGCTGACCCTCGATAAGAACACATTGAAATGGGCAAAGCTCACATTGAATCGAGCCATCGGCAAGCTTCTTGTAGAACATTGCCTCCTTGAGTGATAAATCCCACCCTTGAATACGCTCAGCGGTTACAACGACAGCTTTTTTAATCTTATCGAGAATCGAACCGAATGCCGATGATATAGAAAAGAACACAATAGTTATCACAAATATGACAGCACAAAACTGCTTCAACCAGTTTCTATGTTTAGTTTTTTGGTTCAATTAAAACCTCGATTTCCCTGTATCTTAAACAATCGAAACAAATTAAAAGCTAAATATCAACTATGAGCAATTGAGTGTGTTTGGGCAAATCCTAACTCTGAACTCTCAACTCTAAACTCACAAAAACCTATTTTTTTAATCCGAATTCCTTTATCAGCTTATCGTTCTTAAACCATTTTGGACGCACTTTGACCCACAATTCAAGAAAAATTTTCCTATCAAAAACATCTTCAAGTTCGATTCTCGCTTGTGTTCCAATGTTTCTTATCATTTTGCCGTTCTTGCCGATGATCGCCGCTTTTTGTCCGGGTCGGGAAACAATAATATTCGCCTGAATGTGCAGGATATCCTCATTGTCAAATTTGGGTTCGATTTGTTCCACGACAACCGCAGATTCATAAGGAATTTCCTGCCTAAGCTGCATTATCAATTTTTCCCTGATAACTTCCGCAACTGTTTCAATATATGTCTGGTCGGTGAAAAAATCCTCGCCATAATACTGTGGACCATAAGGCAGACTTTCGATAATTATCTCCAGAAGCCTGTCAGTATTAGTTCCTTCAAGAGCGCTGATGGAAATGATAGATGCAGGTTTCCTTATTCTGCTTATGCCGCTCTCGATTTCAGATATGTCGATTCCGGAGAATTTATCGATTTTATTCACAGCAATAATGAGTGGAGCCTCTGACCTGTGGGATATTGTCCCAAATATCGAAATATCTTCATCGGTTAACCCATCACCTGAATCCAGCAGAAAAAGATTAATGTCGCTGCCTTTAATGGAATTATATGCTTTTCCAACAATGACCTTTCCCAGTCGGTTGACCGGTTCATGAATTCCCGGTGTATCGACAAAAACAATCTGGTATCTATCGGAATGCAAAACGCCCAAAATCCTCGACCTTGTAGTTTGAGGTTTGGGCGTTATAATTGCAATTTTTTCTCCGAGAAATCTATTTAACAGCGTCGATTTGCCTACATTCGGGCGACCCAGAATTGCCACGAAACCGGATTTGAAGTTTTCCAGGGAATTATCATTCAGCATAAACGGTTGTGCATTCCTTTTCGGTGTATTTTTTACCATCGGTAACATTGAACCAGAATTCACTTGCGCCATCTTTTACCCAGAACACCCAGCGACTATCCTTGAGTTCCTGAATACAGCAAAGGTCATCCCATTCGCCCCAGTCAGTAATTGGTTTGCCCGTAAGAGCATCGACCCAAAAACTTTTATCGCCCTCCTTTGCCCAATATACCCATCTATCTGCGATATCATCTACACAGCATACCTGGTCATAACCGCTGCCAATCGATTTTCCGGTTTTGGCGTTAATCCAGTATTCTTTACCGCCTTTTTGCGCCCAAAAAACCCAGAAATCTTTCACCGGCATCAGGTCGCCGAGAGCGTCATATTTGCCCCATATCTTCTTTCCATTCTGAATATCGACCCAACACCATTTGTTCTTTTCCTTAACCTGAAAAACCCATTTATCCTCGGTTCTCTGAACACAGCAGACATCCTCGAAAAAGCCGCCGCCGATTGGCTTGCCATTCTTGCAGCTTATCCAGGCATATTCCCCATCCTTAAGAGCTTTAAAAACATAAAAACTTCCAGCGAACTCAAGGTTCTCGACATCGTCATATTCTCCCCATATTTTTTCCCCGTTTTCTGTGTTCACCCAAAAATATTTGGTTCCGAGCATTGCCGGGAAAAACCATTTCTCGCCGTCAGTTTGAAGGTTGCCTACCCAGTCATAAATTCCCCATTCTGTCATTCTCCTTTGTCCACCGGCGCCGGTATCGATGAAAAAGCACCTCGATGGGTCTTTTTTTACTTTCGATGTGTCAACATCGCCAGCCAGAAGAACGAACGGGATGATAAAGACTAATGCGATACACAAGACTTTCATCTATTCTCCTCCTTATTTTATACATTCTTTTCAAAAATAAAAAAGTTTTACCATAAAGTCAAGCTCTTTAATTTGTCGGCTATTATAAATGAAATGATTTGCAAAATATACTTCCTTCATTATTTTGAGTAAATTTTCAGAATTATCAATAATAAAGAATGAAAGACATCTTTAAAGACATAGATTCAGCGCTCGATGACATTCGTTTGCTTCTCTCCGATGGCGATTACAAACGGGTACAGGAGTATCTAAGCGAAAGCTCCGAGAATGAAATTGCGGAATTTCTAGATAAACTCGATAATCCCGAAGAAGTCGCACAAGTTCTCACATTGCTCGAACCGGAGCTTGCCGCGGATTCGTTGATGTTGCTCTATGATGAATTGCGCGATAAAGTCGTTGATTTTTTACCAATCGAAAAAATCGCAAAATTCCTCGAGGAATTGCCTTCCGACGATGCCGCAGACCTTGTGTCCGAAATCGATGAAGAGCAAATAGCTGAAGTTCTATCAAAAATTCCAGATGAGGACCGCGCTGAAATCGTGCAGCTCACTTCTCATCCAGAGGAAACAGCCGGCTCGCTGATGGCTCACGAAGTCGAGCATCTGCCGGGTTCTTACACAGTGGCTCAAGCAATTGCAGACCTTGTTCGATTCGGCGAGGATATCGAGGAAATCTTTCAGATATTTATCACCGATAGCAACGAAAGGCTTGTCGGCGCAATACCGATACAAAGACTGCTTGTTTCATCTCCTGCATCGAGGCTTTCGCAGATTTCCGATGATGTCGAAGTTGTTGTTCAGGTGCATGAAGATAAGGAGCGCGTTGCCGACATGTTTCGCCGAAAGGATATTGTCAGTGCGCCGGTTGTCGATACCGATGGCAAGCTTCTCGGACGCATCACTATCGACGATGTGCTCGATGTAGTCGATGAAGAAGCCAGCGAAGACCTGTATAAAATGGTCGGTATCGAGGTCGAGGAGGAGGATGCCGGCGTTCACGACATCAGGCGAAGAATACCATGGCTGCTTATATCTTTCGGTGGCGAATTGCTATCCGGATTCGTACTTAAAAACTTTTCCGCAACTCTCCGGCAGGTAATATTGCTTGCGAGTTTCATCCCACTCATTATGGCGCTTGGCGGTAATGTCGGTATGCAATCCGCCGCCGTTATGATAAGGCGAATCGCGCTTTCAAGATGGGGGCATTCACACCATCGGAAAGCCATTATGAAAGAGATAGTGGCGGGTGTGCTTCTTGGATTGATTACGGGAACTCTTCTATTTGTGGTCGGTATTACCTGGGGCGAGATGAGAGTTGGAATTATCGCAGCGGTTGCAATTTTTATCGCAATGTCGATATCATCGATTGTGGGCAGCATTCTTCCTGTTGCGCTATCGAGGTTTGGAACAGACCCAGCTCTAGCGACAGGTCCTTTTATCACAACATTTAACGATGTTATTGGATTATCAATTTATTTAGGTATTGCCACCATTCTTTTAACATGGTTATAATATTGTGGGCAAGGCATTTCAGAGATGAAACGATAACTTCAAATATTTATATAGTTTAGTGAATTAAAAAAATATAGCTAGAAAGTCTTGGGAAATTCCTTGCCCTTAGAATATAACTCAAGTAAATTAATTATGACTTGCTCGAGAACCATTTAAATTTTCGGTTTGCGATTTTATCTATATATATAGGAGAATATTTTGAAGCGCTCACATATAATTGAAGCCCTGGTTTTGTATTTTATTCTTACTTTTCTGGTAATACTTGTTGCCGGCAGTATTTGGTTTGATGCAGAACATGCCGCCATTAAAGATTTTAGCCGGAAACAAATTTTTGCCGCTCATGCAACAATGCTGGGGCTTCAAACTGCATTACAAAGCATAAGTGGCGATGCCCTCTATTTAGCATCGCTGCCGGAAATAAAATCGATGGAACTCGATGCAATCAGAAAAAGATTCTGGCAAGTGTATAATGTCAACTCATCTATTCTTGCATCGCTGTCAAGAATGGATTCTCTGGGGATAATACGGGTAACTGTACCGTTTAGCGAGTTTGAGAATTCGGACATCACCGAGCAACGGCATATTAAGCGCATACTTGCAAGTCAACAGCCTGTAATCGGTGGTCCAATAAATACCGTGCAGGGCTTTGATGCCATTATTATACATTACCCAATATTTATAGAAGACAGCATTTTTAATGGAACCATTGCAGTTTTGGTTTCTTTCGATAGCCTTGTAACAAGCTTTTTCAGTCCATTACTTTTTCAAACCGGACAGATTCCATGGCTTGCAAATCAAGAAGGAGAAATACTTGTTCATCCCAAAGTTTCATCGAGAAATTCAATTGAAAATATTTTTTCTGATATCGAAGATACTGTAATGATACAATTTATCGAGGATTACCCTCCGCAAAGCGATGGTTATTTGATTTATAGAACAGCAGATGGTTCCAAAAGAATGCTTTGTTGGAGTTCGATGTGGGTAGGTATCGAGCACTGGGTTCTTGGCATCGATAATGATTGTTCTGTTGCTTTCTCAACACTTTCATCGATTAATACAAAGCTTATTCTGGGAGCCACTTTGGCGCTTATTCTCGCGCTTTTATTAGTAATTCGAATTGTAGTGCAAACGACCAAACGCCACCGAATTGAACAACACAACCAGTTCTTAAAAATATCAACCGAACATAGGGAAAAACTGGATTCAATATATCGTTTTGCCCAATCTATGCTCGATCCCGATTCTACAAAGAATCCTCTTCCCGACATCGTTGAAGCTGTCGCAAAAGTAGCAAATGTTCCGTTCACTATGGCTTGGACTTTCGACTCCAATCATAATACTCTTATCCCCGGCGCCTATCATGTCGATGATTTCAAGATAATGGATGAATTGCACTGTGCAGGTATCGATTTGCCGCATATCGAAATTGATGTCAATCTCGGTGATATTGAATTATCGAATCTGAAAAACTGCATAACTATTTCTATCGGTTCTATCGATGATAAGAACTCGGCGCTGGCTGTTGTTTTACATACTCTGCGCTCTATACGCCATTATACACACCTAACAGTTATGCCTTTGAGTTTAAGAGAAAGATTTTTCGGGTGCGTTATTATCCCAAGTGCGCTTGTTAAAAATGTTAATACGGAACTTCTCGAAACTTTCAGATTCTCTGTGTCGCAGGTTCTATACATTAATGCGATACTCGACGAGCTTTCCACCAGCAATAAAATCCATAAGGATATATTAAACACAATCGATAATGCGGTATTTCTTGTGAATTCAAAATTTGAAATTCTCTCGGTATCGCCGATGTTTTACCGAATATATGAAGTATCTGGCAAAGCTGTTGGCAAAGACCTATTCGAGGTTGTTCCATTTCTTTTACATCTTCACAAAGAGCGCGCTTACATGGAAGTAATGCGTACAAAAACAAGCATCGAGACCGAAGAAACACACATTTTAACAGATGGTAGAAAACGATACACGCTAACGAAAATAATCCCAATAGTGGAAGATGGCTCACAGGTTAAGCGTATCTTAACGATTGTGGATGATGTTACAAGCTTCAGAGTTCTTGAAGAACAGCTCAAACATACCGCCGAAGATCTCATTCAAAAGAACCGTCAGTTTGAGAAGCTTTCAATAACCGATGAACTCACTCAATTGCGAAACTATCGATATTTCAGAGAACAATTACCGAAATATATTCATCATCACAATTCGATAGGTGAACCGCTTGCTCTTCTGGCAATGGACCTCGACGAGTTTAAGCGATACAACGATACTTTCGGACATCAGGCTGGCGATAGACTACTTGCAGAGATTGCGGAAATTGTAAGAGGGTTTTTGCGCTCCGATGATTTTGCCGCTCGATATGGTGGGGACGAGTTCATACTCGTCCTGTCCGAAACCAATACCGAGGAAGCGATGGATACTGCCGAAAGACTTTGTCGAAGAATATCCAGCACACCTTTCCCAGATGCATACGGTGGGAGGTCTGAATATATTACAGCAAGTATCGGTGTCGCAATGCTTACGAAGGAAATATGCGATGCCGAAGAACTTCATAGAAGGGCTGATACAGCTCTATATGTATCTAAAGAACTGGGGAAAAATCAAACCACATTGCACGAGGTTAAAGTTGAGGAAAGCAGTTAGCACATTATTTTGTTTGACAATGCTCTTGTCAACACAGGTTATAGCGGATGGTTACTCGAAATGCCTTACATCTCAGGCAATAAGAGATTATTTAAGCAAGGGTGAGAGGGCTGAATCGCCAGACCTTCCATATTTCTTCGATACGGAGCATTTCAGACTTTGGTATGACACATCAGGAACCGATGCCGTTTTTCCAGATGACGATGACGATAACGGTATTCCCGATTACATCGAGAAAGCCGGAGAATATTTTGAATATGCATGGAACATCGTAATCGATTCTTTGGGTTATCGCGAGCCGATTCCAGACTCGATGTGGCTTTCCGATTCGATGGAATACGGAGGTGATTCGCGTGTCGATGTATATTTCATATTTATGGGTTTAGGAATCTATGGAGTTACTATGATGCGTGAATCGAATCCCGATAGTATTAGTACAAAAGCAACAGCATTTATCGAGATACAATCCGATATGACAAGAATTGCAGATTATGCCGACAATCCATATCCTCCGCTTATGGTAACTTGCGCTCATGAATTTATGCACACGGTCCAATTTGCCTATCGTTACCCTGCAAACGATACCGAGTATGAAATGTCGATATGGTGGATGGAAGCGACAGCGGTTTTCAATGAGGAATTTTGTTTTAACGACGTTAACGATTACTATCTTTATCTTCCCAGATTTCAGGAAAATCCTGAAATAGCGCTTTTTGAAAACGATTCCCGAGTCGTTTATGGTGCGGTTATATTCCCGATGTTCATCGAAGAATTTTTTGCTCCCGAGAGTATCCGCATGACAGGTCTTCTCGTAAAAAATATATGGGAGCTATGCGAATATGAACTGCCTGTCAATGCTGTGCGCAATTTTCTCGAGGATAATGAAAGCTCACTCGAACAGATATATAGCGATTTCACTTACTGGCGTCTTAGAACGGGAAGCTACTGGCGGCAGGGATTCTTTGCAGAAGGTTATGATTATCCTTTGCCATCGATGGATACAATTGAATTAACGGACGACACGACATGTCAATCGTCAGTTAAGACTTTTGCTACAGAATACTTCGTTTTACCCTATTCAACCTCTAACGACGGTGTTCTGGCAAGTCTTTCCTCATCTTCAACGGGTATTACCGCTGAACTTCTCGCAAGTCCATTGGAATTATCGAGTTTATCACCGGATTATGGATATACATTAACAACTCTCGATGATACAATCGGCATTTCCGGGAGATGGCAGTATCATTCGATTGTCTATGCACCTCTTGTTTTTGCGGCACCGATGACTGCCGATCTTTCATTGTGGATTGAAGCTTCGGATTCTTTATCCGTGCCAATGGATGCAGTCAATCGCATTTTCGCACCCTATCCCAATCCATGTATCAACTCATCGATTAAATTCCCTGTTGAAATCGTCGTTCCCGGAAATGTATATCTGCATATTTTCACTGCCTTCGGCGAACCTGTTTGTGAGAAAAAAGAAAGCCTCGAACTACCGCAGAATATCGAGTTTATATGGGAGGGCAAAAACCGTTCCGGCGGCGAAGTATCACCCGGCATATATATATTCTACATCACAGCAGGCAGTCAGTCGTTGAAAGGGAAGATTCTCCTTGTAAAATAAATTTGAACGATGTTATTGATAAAAAGTGCTTGCATTGGAAACAATCGAGGTTAATTTCTTGAGAAATGGGGCATTAGCTCAGCTGGGAGAGCGCGACACTGGCAGTGTTGAGGTCAGGGGTTCAAATCCCCTATGCTCCATTTTTCTATTTAATGCTTCACTACGATTCTATACTTTATTCCATTTTAATTTCTCTAAAGCTCTCACACCGTCCTAAAAATTCATTAAAGGAACATCTTGACGACTCCGAAAAAAAAACTTAATATGTTCCGATAAAGCGAGAATTAAATCTATTTGAAAACATGCGGGAGTGGCGGAACTGGTAGACGCGCTGGATTTAGGATCCAGTGGTTTTTTGCCGTGGGGGTTCAAGTCCCTTCTCCCGCAATTTTATTCTATTGGAATTAAAATGAAGAAACTTTTACTAAGCATTAAGCCACGCCTTATTTGGCGACTAATTGCGCGAAAAGGCTTTGAACACTGGGCTAAGGTAATTGTGGCAATTATTGTGGTTGGCCTTTTTTTCGTAGGAGCTTATGAGCTTTTTAGAAGAGTATTTAGCTATCTTATCACTGTTCGTGATATTGGTCCCGTTCTAGTGGATAGACTTATTTCGATTGGATTTCTCGCTTTTTTTGCAATGCTTGTCGTGAGTAATATCGTAAGTTCGATATCAACTTTGTTTCGTTCTACCGAAACCGGGTATTTAATGGCTACTCCTCTTAAATATAATCAGGTATTCTGGTCACGTTTTATCGACAATTTTTTCTATTCTTCATGGGCAACTGCAGTTATCGGTCTGCCGATGGTTCTTGCATATATTGTAGTGAACAAAATGCCATTCTGGCAAACACTATGGGCAGGCGGTATTTTATTCGCTTTCCTTCTGATACCGGCATTTATCGGTTCGATTATAGCAATGCTAATATTTCTTATCGCCAAAATGATTACCATAAAGAGAACCGTAGCCGTTCTGTTGATTTCTGCGATTGCAATCGTGTATTTCTACATGCGCTCAAACCTTGCGGGTGGGATAATGTTCAATGTTATGGGCGACCTTACACTTTTAAACTATTACCTGCGAGAACTGGGAAGCTATAAGAATCCGTATTTCCCACATATCTGGTTCGCAGAATCTCTTCGCACAATTAGGCTTGGAAACTGGCATGCGGCAATTATCTATACATCATCGATGCTATCGACTGCGGTGTTCGCTTTTTTTGCTACAGACCAACTTGCTCGATGGTTCTATTTCACGGCATACGAATCCGCAATAACTATTTCCGCTCGAAGAAAACATAAACGAAGGTCGCTTTATAAATCCAGATTGTGGAAACTTTTTGCACCATTCCCGCGAGACATGCGAGCTATGATGGTCAAGGATATCAAGCTTTTTATCCGCGATCCGAATCAATGGTCCCAGTTCGCTGTTTTGCTGGTGCTTCTTGCGGTATATCTGGCAAATCTAAGACTGGTGCCGGGACGAATCGATAGCATATTGTGGCAAACGGTCATTTCATTTGTCAATTTCGCTTTTTGCGGATATGTTCTTGCAACTCTTTCTGTGAGATTTGTATATCCATCGATAAGCATGGAAGGCAAGAGCTTTTGGTCGATAATATCTTCGCCGCTGCCGGTCAAAACTCTTTTCTGGGAGAAATTCCTAATAGCGTTCGTAGTTTTTTTCATACTTGCCGAGGGTGTTGCGGTAATATCCAACAGCATTTTATCCCTAAGCGCGCAGATGATAATCTTAACTGGGGTGGGAATATTTCTCATGAGTGCATCGCTGGTGAGCTTGAATGTTGGACTGGGAATTCTGTTCCCGAATTTTGAGGAACTCAATCCGATGCGTATAGCATCCTCGGGCGGAGGGATGATTGTAGCACTTCTCTCGCTGGCGTATGTGGCGATTGCGGTGGTCATTATTGCGCTGCCGACATATAGATATACTTCATATCTAGCGCTAGGAAATCCATTCTCAAACTGGGAAATATTTGGCGCTATTCTTGCGATTATAGCACTTAATCTTGCCACAACATTGGTGCCGTTGAAACTCGGATTGAAAGCAATTGTAAAGCGCGAATTCTGAGCAAATGTTTCTTTTCTGTTGACCTTTTTTCATATTTTAGTATATTTCGGCGTAATGGTCAAAACATGGTTGCTAAAACAGCGATAACTAATTACTTTATAACCATTTAAGTGTAATACTTTATTGGAGGAAATAAAAATGAGCAGAAAGAAGTGTCCAAAATGCAAATCTTACAACACAAAAAAGTGGGAAGCGAAATGGAAAACAGAGATATCGATGTCTCAATTGCAAATATATATTTGAGAATAAAAGAAGAAATCGAGACTCATTAACGAAATCATTATGGTATCAATTCGTTCATGAGAAGCAAACATATAAATCATTATCAGAGAAGTATGGTTTATCCCAAAGCACGGTTCAGAGAAAATTGGACAAAACTCAATTTGTTAATCCATGCTTAGAAAGTGGTGATACCGTGATAATAATGGATACCTGCTATATTAGAAGAAATTTTGGAGTAATGGTTTTTAGAGATAATTATAGAAAAAAGAATCTTTTTTGGAAATTTATCAAGCATGAAACACTCGCTGAATACATAAGTGGAATAGAATATCTTATCTCAAATGGATGGAATATTCTTGGTATCGTATGTGACGGCAAAAGAGGCTTATTTTCTACCTTTGAAGGTATCCCTGTTCAAATGTGTCAATTTCATCAAGTCGCAATTATAACAAGATATATTACAAAGAATCCCAAGTTGAAAGCAGGGAAAGAACTGAGAAAGATTATTTTACTTCTAACGAGAACAGATAAAGAAGATTTCATCTCAATGATTGAACAATGGTATCGAAAATGGGAACTATTCTTAAAGGAGAAAACATACAATCTTGAAACAGCTAAATGGCATTATGATGTTACCCCGATTTGACGGACACGGAGAAAGGTGTTATATTGCCTTTCAAAGGAGGTGCTCAAATGGGGCATAAAAAGCGATGGCGGAGTTTTGACCGGGAATTCAAACTTAAGGCTGTACGATTGATTGTTGACGGCGGGCACAAGATTTCGGAAGTGGCGCGAAATCTTGGTATCAGCCAGAATACATTGTCCAATTGGAAACGGCAGTTTCTTGAGGATTCTCGCTCTGCTTTTCCCTGCAAGGGGCGTTTGAAACCTTTCGAGGAAGAGAATCGCTAATTCTCGGCGACTGCGCCGAATCGCAAGTGGACATCGGACATCACATATATCTGGACACATGAAGGATGGCTTTATCTTGCGGTATTTCTTGATATATATTCGCGACAGATAGTCGGGTGGGCAATGAGCGACCGTTTGACCAAAGAACTAATAATCAACGCTTTCGAGCAGGCGGTAAATCAGCGTGAGCTATCGCCGGAGATGCTCTTTCATTCAGACCGGGGCAGTCAATTTGCCTGCACAGAATTCCAGGAGATTCTTGAAAAGCACAATATTGGGATATATGACCCAGGCTGAATTCGAGAAAATAGGGCTTAAATAACTGTCCTTTTTTTCGGGGGAAGGTCATATTCATCATTGAGCTTGCCGAAATGACCGACTATCGTTTAACGGGTTATATCGTTGACTGTATTCGTAAAACCATCTCTATCAACTTCCCACAAATCTTCAACCGAATCACTGTCGATATTACCGCTAATTTCAATTTTAAAATTATTATCGTCCGCTTTAATAACTTTCGCTTCGTAGTATTGCCCGAATCTTGGTGTGAAACCCAACTCACTAATATCGGATGCATATTTCCCATGAACCACAAAATATTCATGCTGTTTGTTCATCAAAACCGATGCGTATTGTTTCGCCTCGACTTGCTTTGCAGCTTTTGTTTGCGAGTATGGTCCCGTAAATACTTTCTCCTCGACTTTCTTGGCGGCTTCTTTTGTCGGCGGTGCGATGAAATTTACATAAACAAAATAAGCCGCTACAATAATAAATAAGGCTATCAGAATTTTTTTCATGATTTCCTCCTGGATATATGGAAAAACTAATCCGCAATATCATCTATCACCTACCAATACCACATATACCTATCTATTAGAACCGAGGGTTGCAATTTTTCCATCGGTATCAGCGATGCCGGCAAATGCATTTCGTGTATCATAGATTAACTTAGCATGTTGCGCTAAGAAAGAGCAGTCGTAGATTGTGTGATTTGTAGTAAGAACTACAATATCGACCGAACTCAACAGGTCTTCGGAAATCTCGCAGGAACCGATAGTATCGTCATCCCAGCGCAGTGATGGCACATAGGGGTCGTTGAATAAAACATTTGCACCCCATTCAATAAGTAATTTCATGATATCGAGAGCCGGGGATTCCCTGACATCGGAAATATCGTTTTTGTATGCCACACCCAGAACCAGAACAGTGGAATCTTTAAGGCTTTTACCGTGTTCATTAAGATGGCGAACGATGCCGTCGATAACGCGGTTCGGCATTCGATAATTAACCTCGCCCGCAAGTTCGATAAAGTGCGCATAGAAATTAAGCGCCTTAAGTTTCCATGATAAATAATGCGGGTCGATAGGTATGCAGTGTCCACCGACACCGGGTCCCGGATAAAAAGGCATGAAACCGAAAGGTTTTGTTGCAGCGGCATCTATTATCTCCCACACATCGAGACCCAGCCGGTCGCATATCATTGCCATCTCATTCACAAGAGCGATATTAACAGAGCGGAAAGTGTTTTCGAGAAGCTTTACCATCTCAGCCGCTGCGGTGGAAGATACCGGGATAACTTTGTCGAGAAACGAGAGATAAAGAATCACTGCGGCATTTGTGCATCGTGAGGTTACACCGCCGACAATTTTGGGAGTATTGCCTGTGTGATAAGTAGGATTACCCGGGTCAACGCGTTCGGGTGAAAACGCAATAAAAATATCCTCCCCGATGACAAAGCCTTTCTCCGCAAGCTTTGGAGCGATAATTTCATTCGTCGTTCCGGGATATGTTGTGCTTTCGAGAACCACAAGCAGACCCGGATGAGCTATAGCTGCAACTTTTTCGACTGCATCTTCGATATATGAGGTGTCGGGTTCCCTAAAACGCGAGAGAGGTGTTGGAACACATATCAAAATAACATCATCACTGGATAATATCGAAGGGTTTGTCGATGGAAAAAAAGTGCCTCTATCGATATACTGTTGAACGGTTTCCCCGGCAATGTCATCGATATCGGAACCGCCTTTCGATAGAAGCTCGACTTTCTTTTCGCTTACATCATAGCCATCGACAAAGAAACCTGCATTGCAAAGTTCCATAACCAGTGGAAGACCGACATAACCGAGACCGATGATACCGATTCGTGCCGATTTGCATTCAATTTTCTTAAGTAATTCATTATAAATTTCATCACTCATTATTTCCCCTTTTTTGATTTCATATTTGTTGAACAATATAAATTACTCGATTGGATATGTCAAGTATTCAAGATAATTTTAAATTGAATGTAGGCAATATTAGCAATTATGTCAGGGCATAGAATTCCAAACTTGCATTCCTGCTAAAAATTACTGTTTTCTTAATCTTTTCGACATTCAGCATACCGGAGGGATAAGAAACTGGCGGAATTCTTAGCAGAAAAAGTTTAGCGCAATAGTCATAATTGAATTAATACTAATAAGTATTATTTTGCTAACAGTTGCATTTGCGTGTTCATATAACGGCTTTAAAGTAATCGATTTATATGATTATTGAGAAATATCCAATCCCATCAGAAATAATTATATGGGAGTGGAAATATACCCTCCGAATGTATGGTTAAATATGGGGGATAAAGCTTTTAGTAAAGGGAATTATAAAAGAGCTATATCATAATATGAGAATTGTCTGAAGTAATTTAAATTACTGAAAACTACTTTTTTCCTTCCTAAGGCTACTTTTCTGGTTCCGAAAACATGTACTTATAATACGAAAGGAATTGAACAAAGATGAACACCACTTCATAAGTGATGTTCATCTTCAATACTCGATTCCCCGATAGCGGACAACCGACAACCAATTAAAATTCCTTGTGCAAAACAAAAGCATCATTATTTTGGAAATGTATGGCACAAAGGTTTAAAATAATTCTCTTGCTGATTACTGTTCTTCTCTTTTCGGGATGTGTTTATTACAACACATTTTTTCTTGCTCGCAAGAACTACCGACGAGCTGAGAAGGTTCGGAAAAAAGAGGGCGGCGATGTTCTTCCCGCTGCGGCAAAACCGATGTATGAGAAGTCTATCGACAAATCGCTGAAGGTGCTCACATACTACATGGAGACCGATTATGTCGATGATGCACTTTACATGCTCGGCATGTGCTATCTCAGGCTGGGTGAATACACGAAAGCACTTCTTCGGTTCAATGAACTTCTCGGCAATTTCCCCGGGAGTGAATATGTCGATGATTCTCGATATTGGCGCAATGTGTGTCTTTATTATGGCGGGGAGGAGGAATTCGCGGTCGATTCGCTTAAGGCTTATGCGCTCGAGAACCCAGAACGCGCCGAGGATGCGCTGTTCATTATCGGCGAGATGGCGTATCAGAAAGAGGAATATATCGAGGCGAAAAGCGCCTTTCTGGAATTCCTGGAGATTTTTCCGCAAAGCAATTATATCCCGAAAGTGCACATGCGTCTCGGGCAAATCGACTGGCAATTCGAGGAATATGAATCCGCTGCGGAGCATCTCGAGTATGTTTCCGAAGAGGATTTGCCACGCGAGGATTTTTTCATAATCCAGAAACTTCTTGCACAGTGTTATATAAAAACCGGCAAGCTCGATAAGGCGGAAAATCTTTTAAATGCGCTTCTCAAGGATGAGACATATATGCATCACTGGAGCGATTGTGAACTTCTGATAGGGGATGTCGAATATGCCCGCGGTCATCGCGATAAGGCGCTCGATATCTGGCGTAGTCTCACCGAGAAATACCCGCGAACAGTAGTTGCGGGATGGGCATATTACAAGATGGGCGAATTGTATTTTGACGAAGGCGACCTTACTCTTGCCAAAGAGATGTTCGATGCCGCCGCGAAAGAAACCTCGGACAGCGAGGTTCGCGAACTGTCTCAACAAAGAAGCGCCCAGATTGCCAAATTACTTGAGTATCGCAATCAGATTGCCAATGCTGATTCGCTGGGGATAAATGTTGTTGCTGTCGAACTTGCCCTTGCCGAAATGTATCTGACCGAGCTTAACCAGCCCGACTCTGCAATAAGCGCATATAAGCGAATCCTCGAGAACTATCCGGATGATTCCCTTGCATCAAAAGCAAATTACTCTCTCGGTTGGGTGTGGGCATATTCAAAAAAGGAATTCGATACCGCTGACACTATTTTCGCGGGGCTTTTACAAAATTACCCCGAGACCGATTATGCTGTGGGTGCGGGAGATTATTTTAAGAGCCGCGGGGGTTCACTCGATTCACTCGCTGCGAGAAATGTTGCATATTATTTTATCAAGGCGGAGGAATTCTGGCTGACTTATGAATGGTTCGATTCCGCGCTGGTGTTTTATAACAAAGTGTGCGATTCGTTTCCCAATAGCCGCTGGGTTGCCCGGGCTATGGCAGCTAAAGCCGAAATCCTTATCATTCTCGGCAGAACCGATGAAGCGACACTTGCATATCAAGAGCTTTCCGCAAAATACTCCGGGACCGAATACGACTCGCTTGCCAAATTCAGACTTGGTGAAAGTGTCGCAATAGTGATAGATAAGCAGGAAGCTCCGAAAATCGATTCAACCATCTATGCTCTTGCTGATTCACAAACGACACAAGAGCAGGATACTTTCAGGGGAACTTTTGAAAACCTGCCGCGTGCACCGAGACCGAGAAAACAAATTAGATTACGATATCCTGAATCGGAGTGGTCATCGAGATATCAGGGACAAAAAATAAGGCTGAAAATAAAAATCGACCCGTTCGGAAAAATTACCGATATCCAGCTTCTCAGAACTTGCGGGAATTCGGTTATCGACGATGCCGGGATAATGGCGGCTCGTGATGCTGAATTCGATGCTTCTCTAATAGATATCGCTCTTTTCAATACATGGTTTGTATTCGATATTTCCGTGCAGAAACCGACGCCGGATTATATGTGGGATGACGACTAATATCATTTCAAATTGCAGATTTAAGAACATTTATCGATTGGAGATTATGATGAGATTGAAAACATTGATATTTATATTGTTTGCCACCTGTGTAATAGTATTCGGCGATTTAAACTCCGATTCGCTGCGGATTCAGCATGAGTTTGCTTTGTTTTTTGAGGGCAAATCGCTATCGTTCGACCGACCATTTAAATCCGGCACACCGTTTATTCTCGATATTATTCGCAACCGTCGATATTTAAATCCTCGTCAAAACGGGATGCTTACGCAAAAACTGACCGACCGACCGATAAGAGATGAATCTTATGATACACCCGAGGGCAATTTCAAAATCCATTACAACCTATCCGATGTTAACCTTCCTTATGTTATCAGATGCGGAGAGTTTTTCGAGCATTCGAGATATGTCGAGGTCGATTCGCTCGGTTTTCTACCGCCTGTTTGCGATGACACACTCGGCGGTGATGCACGCTTCGATGTGTATATTACAGATTTTCCGTGGGCTGTCTATGGTATAACTTATCCCGAGGATTTTGAGGGACCGGCGGAATGGCACGATGTCTCGGCATATATCGAGGTGAATTCATCCTATGATGGATTTCCATCGAACGATGACCCCGAGGGCTCGGAATGGGGCGCATTCAAGGTTACATGCGCTCACGAACATTTTCATGCGGTCCAGTTCGCTTATGACCCGAATGAGAGAATATGGTTGCTCGAAATCGCATCGGTATGGTCGGAAGATATTGTTTATGATTATGTCAACGACTATTACAATTATCTCGATGATTTTTTCGATGAACCATGGGTATCGATAATGAACGAGGGAATGCATATGTATTCCGCCTCGATATGGTTCCATTATCTGGTGCAGCGGTTTGGCATATCGATAATTAACAATATTTTCGATGAGATGATATATCACGATGGTCTTGCCACGAATGATTCCGCGCTTTGTGATTATGAATCCAATCTTGAAGAAGAATTCCTCGAATTCACCTGCTGGAATTATTTGACCGATTCACTGGCTGATTCTTATCATTATGAAGAGGCTTCTGCATATCCGGGAATTTATATCGAGGCTGCGGCATCATCTCTGCCTTTTACTTTTTCTCCCGGAACATCTCATCGACCGCGTTCATACAGCGCAAATTATATCGAGCTAAATATTTCTGCGCCTTCATTTCATATCGATTTGACCGGCGATGGCGGCGCTATATGGAAAATGGCTTATGTTATCCCCGGCGACAGCGGTAGAATTGTGTATCCCGATGCGTTCGATATATTTTATACCGGCGGTGAATCCGGTGCGCTGGTTATTGTGCCACTGGGAATTTATTCAGCATCGACGACTTATGATTACAGCATTAACATTCAGGAATATGACGAGCTTATTGCCGATGCCGGCCATGACACAACGATTTATCCCGGAGATACGGTTATTTTGGGTGGCAGTCCAACATTATCCGGTGGCATTCCACCTTACACTTACCAATGGAGACCATCGACAGGTCTCGATGATTCAACTATATCTAACCCAATTGCATTCCCGGAAACCACAACGACTTATGTTTTAACTGCTATGGATAGCTTTGGCTCAGAAAAAGATAGTGTTACAATATTCGTTATCACCTCGATTGCGGAAACTCACAAACCGGAAGCGATAGGAATTTTCGCCTATCCCAATCCATTTAATGATGCTGTTTCCATCTCTATCCCCGAAAATGGAACAATGCTCATTTCGGATGTCGTGGGGCGTGTTATTTATAAAGAACCGGTGAATGCGGGAAAAATTCTATGGCATCCCGAAAAACTTCCGGGCGGTGTTTATATTGCCGAAATTAATTTCAAATCGATACAAATTATTTACACCCCTTAGCTTATGGAAAAAACCGAGAGTATTTTCAGTAGTCATTTTCTTTTCCTGCTTGCAGTCGTTTTTATTATCAGGCTTTCTGTTGCTTTATTCATCCCGACCGAGCCGGTCTCGGACTGCTCGTGGTATCACGAAACGGCGGCTGCAATCTCGAATGGCGAGGGCTTTGCTCACAACGGCGCTGCAACAGCATATCGCCCACCAGGATATTCATTTATGCTTGGTTTCATCTATTCCTTGTTCGGTTCAAATCCACTTCTCGGACGATTGCTAAATGCAGTTCTCGGAACTTTGTCTATACTGCTTCTTGGACTGATTATCCGTAAATTCACAAAAGAATGGATTGAAGTTTTATGGATTGCCGCTCTTTATCCCGAGCACATACTTTTCACTAATATCCTGTCTAGCGAAATGCTTTTCCTTTGCACTTTTCTACTCTGGTTTTTCTCGGTACAAAAGGAAAAAGCAGCGGTATCGGGTATTGCCGCCGCAGCAATGATATATGTTCGTTCGGTTGCGCTATTTATGCCGCTTTTACCGATTTTATGGGATAGAAAAAATTGGTGCAAACATCTGACGACATTCGCGATTGCAATTATTTTGCTCGCACCATGGATGGTTCGTAATTACCAGAAAATAGGTTCACCTTCGATAGCCACAAATTTCTGGGTAAATCTATGGCTCGGCAACGGTTCACAGGCATCAGGTGCATATTTCGACACTGAAGACCCGCCTGTCGATAGTGAAATCGAACGAGAGAAATGGTTCAGGAAGAAGTTTTTCGAGGATATTTCCGAAAATCCTGCGAAACCCATATCGATTCTCCCTGTGAAATTTGCCTTCTTTTCTTTACCCGCCATAACAGCATCATATTGGGGACTTGCTGGGATTGCATCTACCAAAATAATCCGCATCGCTGCAATTGTTCTTTCTGCAATAAATGTTTTCGTGTTCCTATTTTTTATCCTTGCATTAATAAGACGAAAAATCCCTCCGGCGATGCTGTGGACAATTATTTATTTTACAGCTATCGCACTCGTCTTTTTTGGAGCGGATAGATTTCGATTCCCGATATCATTTTTTATAATTTTCGTTTCTGTTGATTTTGCTAGTAGAATTAAATCAAAATCCAAATGATGGAAAAAAATAAAAAAAAGTTTGTATTACAATAAAAGGTGTGTTATTTGTGAATAATTATTGACAATTGTATTAAAAACCACAAAAAGGAGGAGCTATGAACGGGATTCCAAGTAAGATTAAAACAAATGCGACAATCTTCAAGGTTCTTGGCTGGATCGGTATTATCTTATCGATTCTTGCCGGTTTGGGTATGATTATTGCAGGTATTGCAATAGGAGATGAAGCCTTGATTATGTTCTTAATCTTCGGATTTGTATCACTTGTTTTTGGTATAATTGGAAGTCTTTTGAATATCTTCACAGCCAGTGGAATACTAAATAAAAAGGGATGGGCTAAGATTCTTGGAATCATTTTAGCAATTCTAATGCTTCCAAGTATCCCGATTGGAACGATTCTCGGTATTATTCTACTTATTAATTTCTTTGATAATGAGTCGAAAGCCTGGTTCGAGGAGGGAAGCACTTCTGTAGTTCCACCACCCGCACCACCGACTGTATAATTTGAAAATGCTATTGTGGGCGAGGTATCTTCCGTATAAAACAAGTTTTAAACCTGTTACTATCCGGTTATTTCTTCTTATGTCATTACCTCGCCCCTATAATATTGAATTCTCTATGCGAGATTGGAAGATAATATAAGATGAAGATAGAATACAGCAATTAAGCAGATGCCCTTTATGTCTATTCTCGCGAGGTCGAGGTGGCTAAAAGCAAAGATGTGAAGAAGGAGTGGTTGTCGATTTCGATGAGGATGAATATATTGTGGGAATCGGGATTTTAGATGTCCGCAAGCGTTTAACAACCATAGAATTGGTAAATGTTAACCTCCAGAATTTACCTGTGGAGTGGAAGCGGCATCTTTTTAAACAAAGCCAATTTCGATATGCGGAATATGCAAGTATTTATACAAGATGCGCTTGAGTCCGCTCGCCGACCCATTCCAGTAGTTGGCTATATCAGTCTCCACTCGCCCGTTTTATGAATTTTATCACTGATTACCGATAACCGATTACGGATTACCTCTTCCTCAATCATCTTCCGCCATAATATCTCTACCGGCGGCTTTCTTCATCGTATCGCGGATGATTGAAGTTCCAAGCCCTTGTGAGCCTGCTACGGATGGAATCAGAATAACCGAGGGCAGTTCGCTGTCGGCAAATTCATCGAGTACATCGTGGACAAGGTCAAGAAACGCCTCCTCGACAAAGATTATTCCAAATTCCTTTGAGTGAGCTAATTTGCGCAGTATTTTCGGGGCATCATCGGGTTTCTCGATTGGATGCACATCGATACCGATTGCCTTAAGTGGAAACACCGTGCTCCAATTACCTATTGCGGCGAGTTTAGTCCATGACAACAGAAATCACCTCCTTGAACGAATCGAACGGGAGTTTTGCTCCCCGTGCGCGAAGAATAATGCGCAGCGATTTGATTTCCTCGTGTTTCATGCCCATATAAGCCCACACCGGTTCCGGTCCAAAAAGGCAAAATTTTGTGCTGCCATGCAGGTTTCTTATCAATTTCTGGAAAAAGATGTCCATTTGCAGAAGTTTCTCCGAAAAAGCATTTTTCACAACATTAGCCAATGGTTTTCCATATTCGGTATAAGTAAATGTTGTATGAATACTTTCTTTATCGTTTTCGAGAGCTTCTAAAAACCTGTCTTTTGGGATATCGCCATCGGGGACAAAGCCGTCCCATAAGAGACCTATCGGCAAACTCGACCGAACCGTTCTCACAAACGATTTTACATTCGACCAATCCGCATAAATAGCGAACCAGCGTTTAAAATATTCACCTTCAGGCAATACTGATTCGATATGTTTTGCGAACTCGCTATCGATTGCAACATCGACCGCCACAGCCAAATGATAGCTATTGAAGAACTTTTTTGCGCTTTTGACGGCATTCACAATAGGTTCTGGAAGTTCGCTTTGCTCATTGTTGAGTTCAGCTTCGATTTTGCGTGTAAGGACATCGGTCTGTATCGAGCCCCATGGTGCAAAAGTGTCAATTTCCTCACCGAGAAAATGAGCCTTAAGGTATGTCTGTACATTTTGAAAGTCGTAGCGAATTCGCCATACATTTGTAAAATCCCTGTCTTTGGAAAGCTTATCGACTGCGTTGAAAAGCTGTTCGATAGCGGTATCGAGAGCATGTTCGGGATTGTGTTCTCCTCCTCCGTAACCGAGTTCTGAAAGCACTGCGCCGATTTGATTTGGTTCGGCATCGAAAACCTTTTGATAATCAGCACGGGTGAGCAAATATTTCTCGAGCCCACGAATTACTCCCGATGCGTGGGTGTATTCGGAACTGCTTTTATATAGTAACGGTTGTTTCATAGTTGCCCTCTCTATTTACCTTTTGATTTCTGCTTTAGCGCTTTTTGTATCGTTTTCAATTCTTTTTTAGTTATTCCCCAGATTTGTGCAGACAGCTCGTCTATTTCTTTTTCGTATTCTTTTATTGCATCTTTGTCGTCTTTTTCCGCGGCTTCGTGGCACTTTTGCGAAAGAACTGACAGGCGAAGATGAGCTTTGTTTTTAGGATTGAATCTTGGAATAGCGATGTGTTCTAAAAGATGTGTGCTTTTACCATAGGAAGTTGTATAAGCCCAACTTGTTATAGCTGCAAGAGAAGAGCCAAGAATCGCAGCTAAATAGTGTGCTTCGATTGGTTCATCAAATGAGACAAACATAACATGATGTTCTGGTAAGATTAAGTCAGAATCACTTCTCGAAATAACCGCAGGACATACATAATTACCCATATCTTTCCACACAACTTTCCATTCCGCCATTGTGTATTCACCGACATCATACATTGTATAAAAAGCATCTTTTGACGAGAAATATTTCCTATATCCAGAGCGATTCATCAATTCTTCTTTGAAACTAAATAGGTAAGCATAAGTTTTCGGCTTTTTTATTTTCATGTCGGATTCAAGAATACCTCTTTTAGTCTTTGGGTCTTGAACCATTAGTATCGAACATTTAGGTTCTGCGTACCACCTTTTTACATCTCTACCACGAAGCAATGGATATAAATAATCAGGTTCTATTACAGTCTCTTTTATCGAGTTCTTCTTCTTGCCAATATTCCCCAAGTTTCTGATAATGCAATTCCCGTTAGGTAAAATCTTCAAAATCTTTACCCAATATACACCATTTAGCCATGTGCAAGCCCCAGCGTGAGCAATATAATCGCTTTTGCCTATGACTTTCTTTATCCCCCTCAATGTTTCCTTCGGTGCAGTGAGCCAGGGTGAGGTTTTCTTTTTCTCATCAACAGGAATTGCAGATAATTTTGAAATTTTCATTCTATTTTTTACTGAATCGAGCGGTTCATCGGGAGGGACTTTGCCCTTTTTTGTTCTGTTCCAAACGGAATATGAAACCGGATACTCGAATGCTTTTTTGCTTTTTTCGCACACAATAACAGCGGTTCTGTTTGCCGCTCCAACAAAAGGTTGAAATGAGGACATATCGGTTACTTTCATTGGATTCAAGTGTATTTCTCCTTTATCGGTATCGAATCTGAACCTTCGGAATCCATCACCTGCGCCTTTTGTTTTGAATATGGATTGCGTTATTACGAAACCGAGCTTTCCATCATCCACTAAGTAATTATCTATTGCGGAATATGTGAAAATCATTGATAAATCTTTCTTACCACCACCAAGTCTAGCCGCATGTCCTTTTAATGAAAATAGCCCATATCTTACCCAAAGGTCTTTCATGCTGTCTCGGTAATTTTCCGGTAAACTTTCCCAATTTACCCAAGGTGGATTGCCTGCAACATAATCAACTCTTTCTATGAATAACGGAGCGAAAGCATTTTTGATTATCCTTGCCCAGACACCGTTCTTACCCTCTTTATCTAGATTCAAGAGCTTCTCATATAGGTTTTTGTGATATTTTTTATTATGAATCGGAATTTTTTCATTTTCACATCGTTTAACGAATTCTTCTGATTCATATTCATTTGCGATACAACTTTCGATTATATCAGCATATTTGCCTAAATACTCACGCTTCTCCGCAATTTCTGCGGGAATTCCAAGAGGTTGCTCCAATGGAGCGACTTTGAGTTCGACATAATGCTTTTTAAATAAATCTACACGATTTGCGGGCGTTATTATTGAGTCGCAAAGATAAACCGGTATTTCCGCGCCGGCGAGATGCGGCAGGAGTTCTCGCAAGGCGATGATATAATTCGTTCGGGATGCCAGAACCGCCAGTGGATTGAGGTCGAAACCAATAATATTGTTCATTAATTGATTAACAAGTTCCTTTGGTCCGAATCCACATTCAAACCGATTCTTCCTATACCATTGTAATATTCTCCTTATAATCATAACGAGGAATGTTCCGCTTCCACATGCCGGGTCAAGGATTCTCTTGTCGGGATTACCGTCGTAACCTATTTCATCGAGGACATATTCTGCGAGCCAATCGGGTGTATAATATTCACCGAGGTCGTGGCGGACTTTGCGAGGTAAAAGCTCATGATATAGCTTTTTCAATAAATCCCGCGATTCATAGGGATTGGTTCTCAAAGTTGTTTCATCGTATTCATCGAGCTTCGATGCAATTGCCTTCAATGTCTCCGCAATATTATCATCCCACACATCGATATACCACAGGAAAATGTTACCCTCGAGAAAATTGCTATATCCTACGCTTTTCCATATTCCGCCATCTTCGAGTTGGTTGAAAACTTGTTTTAATCTTGCATTCGATGATTCACAACATTTACGAACGATAGAAAACCCAAGACCGGTGAATGAGTTAATAACTTCAGCAGCAAGCAATTTCATGAAGATAGAATAATAGGTATGAACGGCAAAGAGAAGTTGAGCGGGACTCGCATTTGCTATCTCATAAAGCTTGGACAATTCCTCGAGTTTCGCACTTTTCCCTTCTATGTCGTAACCACAGACTTCACCGAAAATGATTTTCCATTGCCTGAAAAAAGTCTGAGCCTTAGGATTATCTGTTTGAATTATTGAATTATAGAGCGCCTTAATGCCATCACGTGCGACTTTGCAATCCGAACCAAAATCTTCAGCAAGATTTTCGGGTGTATATGAGCGTCCTCTTGCATCGACTGTAGCCAGAACTCTCAAAAGCTTTTTCACATTTTGCGCGGTAACGGGGAGAATGAAAATTTTCCAATCGTCTGGAATTCGCTCTATATAAACGATAGTATCCCCATCAAGCCCGACGCCGAATAAACGCTCCGTGATATTATCAGCGAAAAGCGGGGCATCTTCCGAAAGGGCTTCAAATCTACCCTGAATCTGCTTGATTACGGCTTTCGTTCCTGGCGCGTCGTCATCGGTGGTTATCTTTTGAGCGGAACTTTTCGGGTCCTTATATTCAATTATGACATCGCCGTATTTTGTGTCTATTCTTCCACTTCCCGCAGGATATTCATTCCTTCGTTTCAATGCCAATCCTGCTTCCTCGATGAATTTATCTAATATCTTGTTGCAGTCCTGGCGCACATCTTCTTCATTCTTTGCATCTTCCACCGAAGCAAGAAACGCATTTGCAACCTTAGAAGCATATTCATCAATGAGTTTCTTTGTGTCTTTTTGGTTGAGCATTTCACCTCACTTATCGGTTTTCTCCATCGCTTCGCCTGTCATCGGGACGAACCTGACCGGGATAATTGATTTTTCAATTATCTTTCCCTCGGTTTTCTCGATAAGAATCAATTCCTGATAAAATTCACCCACCGGGATGACCATTCTTCCACCTTCAGCGAGTTGTTCGATTAATGGCTGAGGAATTTCCGGTGGTGCGCAGGTTACGATTATCCCGTCGAAAGGTGCGTGCTTACTCCATCCCTGGTAGCCATCGCCGCATTTGACAGTGATATTTTTGTATCCCAATTCATCGAGAAGTTTCGCTGAATTTTTCGCTAAAATTTCGATTATCTCGATTGTATAAACCTCTTTTGCTATTTCGGCAAGAATCGCCGCCTGATAACCCGAGCCGGTGCCGATTTCAAGAACTTTGTCATCCCTATCGAGTTGTAGAAGCTCAGTCATTATCGCAACAATATATGGCTGTGATATTGTTTGACCCTCACCGATAGGCAATGGTCTATCGCTATAAGCCATTCTGCGATTTTCCACAGGAACAAACAGATGCCGCCTAACATCGAACATCGCAGTCAGGACACGTGTGTCCTCGATTCCACGAGCTTGAATCTGTGTTTTAACCATATTATTTCTTGTTTCGACGAATTGCTGTTCTTCATCCATAGTAGTTTCCTCGCAAAAAGCGAATGTAAGCAAAAAAAGTGTAAGAAGTGTTATCGGTATCCTTTGTTTCATAATTTCTCAAAAAGATTAGTTGTGAAAGTTATTCTCCAAACAATTCTCCGATAACAATTTCCCCAGTCCGCTCCCTGATAAGTTCCATAACTGTTCTCATTTTAACATCATAGCGCACTTTTCCACAATCGAGAATAAAACCTTTGAAATTACCATCAATTATCTCGATTACAAAATTGGTTTCCTTATCCGTTTTCTCCCTGACAAAATTCGATGCAATTTTTCTGAAATCATCATCGAGCACATTGGTATCGATGCTAATTAGGATTTTACCTTCGGATTCACCGAGCTTTGTTAGTAATTCTGCGAAATATTCGCGATACTCATCGGTGGGAAGATTTTCAATATATTTGCGCACTTCGCGGTAAAATTTGTCGAGCAGTTTATGCTTGTGTGCAAGAAGTCTGCGGGATTCGATAGACCGCCAATGGTCTATTGTCCTCCTGCAAGACTTTTTGCGCTCTGTTTCAGCTCGCTTACGGGTATCCTCGAGTTTTTCTTTGCGCATATCATCGAATTGCTTTTCCAATTCATTAACCTGTGTTAGATATTGCTGCTTTATTTTTTCCGCTTCGACAACTGCATCGCGCTGAATTCGTTCGATTATTCCATTGACACTCAATAGATTACCCCCTTCAAATTTTAATTCATTGCGAAAATGGATATATGATAATGATATTAAAAATCAAATATCAAAATGACAAATAAAAATGCAAAAATGCCCCACTCATCCCCATAGAAAAGCCACAGAGCACACGGAGAAAAAACAGAAACTGTACGAGAAATAAAGAACATGGGGAACGGTGCGCACAGCATAAGGCGCATGAATTTAACACTCGACTGATAGAACATTTTGATTTTTGATATGTCATTTTACATTTTACACTTTGATATTTGATTTATTCTGTTGCATTTTCTCCTCAATAGATTACTTTTCTTCCAGTTACTCATTTATCTGATGTGCCCAAATTTTATTTCCGGTTGAAATCCCGTGCTTTTCAATGATTTATTCAATCATCTACAAGTAGGGGCAAGGCATTTCAGGATTGAAACATTATTCTCAAGTGTTTGCATAGCCTATTGAAACTATCAAATATGGTTAGAAAGTCTTGGGAAATGCCTTGCCCTTACAATTAAATATTTCCAAGCATAAGGATACTCGCCAACAATCCGAGTAGTGCATAAAACTCGACAAGAACAGCCATAACAAGCGCTTTACCGAATGTCCCGGGCGTTTTGATAATAAGTCCGATACCGCCTGCACAGACTTTGCCTTGCCATATCGCCGAGACCAGACCGGCAAAACCGATTGGTAATCCAATAAAAAAAAGATGCCATCCGGTTACAATTGAAATACCGCTCTCGATTCGTCCCAGAATCAGTACAGCCACGACAATACCATAAATACCCTGAGTACCCGCTGCCGCCGCAAGAGGAAGAAATGTGCCGAAAAGCTCGGGTTTCTCCTGCATTGCGCCGGTTGCCATTCCACCGGCGATTCCTATTCCTATCGAGGAACCGATTCCTGAAAGCACGGCAGCAATTCCAGCTCCAAAAAGAGCGAGAGCCATGCCATCCCATCGAAACCAGCTTCCACCGGATTGTGAATTATCACTTATCTGTGCCCAGGCGCCCACAGCCAAAAGTATTATTCCGATTGCTATTGCCATTCTTGCAAGACGCATCAGAACCTCCTTATTTCTTTTAATTTTAAATTAAGCTCTATGAAATTTCAGCTTTCGATATAAGTGATTGAAATCACTCCTTTGTTGTCATTATTCCATAAATGGATAAATCATTATTGTTCAAGCTAATACCACCGCCTTGGGCTAATATTTTTCGATGATTGTATCGACAATCTTGCGAATCAATTCTTTTTGTTCATGTGTTCTGTGCATTAAATCACCTCGATCCGGCGATATTTTTGTCTAAATGGCTCGAATGGCTTTCCACCGGACTCATAGAACTTGCTGAAAAATTCAACAAACTGAAGTCGCGTGGGATGCACGAACGCTCCGAGTGCGGAAAACAGGCAGTAAAAGATGTGCCCACAGACCAGTATTATCAATCCTGCGATAAAAAAAGCGCCTTTCATTTTAAGTGTTTGATTCGTAATAACACCGGCGACGATTCCTGTAGAAAGTCCCAAAGCTGTGAGTCGAACGAATGAAAGGAGGTCGGAAAAAACGCCTATCAAACCATAAAGCCCCTCGAAAGCGAGAGCATTTCCAATACAAGCGCCAATTTTATAACCTGCGATGGGACCAATAATTCCATGTCCCACGATTATTGCAATTGCGCCGAACCAAAGCATATTGGTTCCCATTTGCCCCAATGCGCCCAATTTCTCGGGAAGTATATAACCCATAACAAAAAAGCCGATTCCGATTGTAGCGGCTACCCGTGCAAGAGCTACAAAAATCGAATGGAACTTCTGTATGCTTTTTTTTACTTTTCTGAAATTCACATATCCCGACACAATAAATCCTATCGAAAGCTGGACAATGCCAAACGCAATTGAAATGACGAAGAAAGTCATAATATCTCGCAATGGATCGAATAATTTGAATTTCAACGCCAATGCAGCTAGCCCGGTTGCTGTTCCCTGTTCGGGAAGTTTAAGCCCAAAATATCCCCCGGTGATAATTCCAGCAAATATCGTTAATATTCCCACAAACAGTATCAGTCGGAAAAACTTTTGTGCGGAGGGCTTTTTCATGATAATTAAACCAGCGGCGGCTATCACTGTCATGAGCACGCCATAGCCTGCATCGGTAAGGCATAGCGCAAAGTATAATGCAAAAAACGGCGCTACAAAAGGCGTTGGGTCAACCATGCCTTTTACAGGTCTGCCATAAAGGTCTGTAATTATCTCGAAAGCCTCGATGAAGAAAGGATTTCTCAATGCGACCGGCGGCTCGTCCTCTGGGAGAGTCGGTAATTCCATGACCTCGATAGCGTCGAAAGCTGTTTCCATTCGCTTTTTTAATCTCGATAACAGCTTTTTAGGTATCCAGCCCTGTATGGAGAAAGTTCTTTGGGTTTGAGTGGATTCGGAAAGCGCTTTATATTGCTCGAGAATCTGCTCATAGTGGTCTGCGGTAGCCCATAGTTTAACAATGTGTTTCGATAGCTCTTCACCCTTTTTGGAGATATCATCGAGTTTATGCTGTATCGAGTCTATTTCATTATTAAGCCGGTCAATTTCGTTAGCGGGTATATCATTAAACTGTTTGGGTTCCCAATGTGTAAATTCGACTTTAGCAAGAAATGTGTCGAGCCATTCTGCAATATCTTTATGGTAGAGGATGACGATGTAAAGCCCTTCACGGCATCGCTTGACCTCGCGCCAGTGCAGTAAAGGCTGCTCGATAACCTCTTTTTCAAAGATATCAAATGTATGCGCAGGAACAACACCCATGCGGATTTTTGTATGCCGGGTATCTCTTATAAATGCAAGTGGCATATCCAGAGATTCCCATGGTTGAAGCATTGTGAGATATGCTTTTGCCCGTGAAAGTTTTGTGTTTAACTCCTCGACGCTTGTTTTTAAATATGTTATTCGGTCAAGAATCGGGACAATATTAAAATCATCGAGCAATGTCGAGACTTCCTGTGGTGAGAGAATCTGGCGTTTCGGTTTTTCTTTCATGAATTGAGTGAGAAAATCCGTAGAATCATCGATTTCTCTTAATGTATTAGCAATCTCGAAAGATTCTTCCCGTGGTTCGGAAAGCGGCACAAGATGAACTGCGCCCTCCTTCTGCAAAGCTTTCAGAACTAATTCACTATCGTTACTGTAACCGATTATCCCCACTTTTGTCATCGGGATAGTAGCCATTTATCAAATCTCCTTCCATAACTTTATTATTGGTTCTGCAAAATAGAGTCCACCTGTCATTGCGAGGAAAACAACAACAAACCAATTCCTGGATTTGTAGAGGATTGAGATTGCTTCGCCATGCTCGCAATGATAATGATTACCTATTTCCCAGCTATCATAACTTTATCGATAAGTGAATCCATAATATCATTTATTTTGTTGGAATATTTCTCGATATTTATATCGTTTTCTGATGAAATTTTCTGTATCTCCGGTTCAGCATCTTTTTCACCCGCCAATTTCGCATCTTTAAAAAGCCTTTTTATTTCTAATTCAAGCTCAACCTTTCTATCGGTGATTTCTTCCTTTTTCTGAAGCACAAGGGATTTTCCCTCGATTTCGGCTGCAGCTATTTGTTTTGCAGCCTTGTTTTCTGTATCTTGAATTTTCTCGATAATGTGGTCCATACCTAACTCCTTGTATTTGAATCACCTATGAACAGTTATCAACATTGTGTATAAATTATCCACAAGTTGTGGATAATTAAATTTGAATATTCGGGTTATTTGAAAAATCCGAGCCTATCATATCGCTTTTGCCATTGAATTTTGCACCTTCCTCGATAACGAGAACCTGAGTCGTGATACTACCGTTAACTCTTGCGGTGTTTGTAAGATAGACTTTTTGCGGAGAAATCAAATCTCCTTGAATATTCCCGGCGATATGTGCACTCTGGCAGTGAATTATCGGAGACTCTATCTCACCGCTTGAACCCACTGTCAGATTACCCGTGGCAATAAGATTCCCGGATAATCTGCCGTCTATTCGCACACTCCCCTGAATATTCAGTTCTCCTTCAAACACACTATTTTCACCAATTATCGTGTTCAAATGCTCATGATTGTTTTTGCCGGATATGTTTTTTAAAATGCTCATAAAAAACCAGTCTTTTTTAGAACTTATAATAAAGAAATCAATATAGTATTAAAACTGCAATAATAAATTTTTGGCAACCACTTTTTGCAGAAATATTTTATTTACTATGAACCAAATCATTTCCCGACAGTTCTGCCAGCGGGTCGATAGCTTTTCCGTCATACCTAACTTCATAATGTATGTGAGGTCGATAAGCCTTGCCGGTTTGTCCGGTATAACCGATAGCATCCCCGCGCTTTATCGGCATTCCTTTTGTAATTGTAGCTTCGGAAAGATGTGCATAAAGAGTGCGATAGCCATTTATATGGTCGATTTCGATGAAAATACCATAGCTTTCATCTTCAGCGATCTTTGCTACAATCCCATCAGCGGTTGCACATGCGATAGTTCGTTCGGGAACAATAATATCGACACCCGTGTGTGGTTTTCGGAATACACCTCCAACCTGCCCGAATCCAGCAGAAATAACACCCTCGACAGGTAATCCGGATGGCATAAATGCCTGAATTCGCGCTTGATTTTCCAGATATTCCGATAGTTCAGGTATGCCGCGATTGGAGCGAAAAACAGAGCTTTTTGCCATACTTGAAGGAATATACTCCACAGATTCTGATGAAGAGTTGATTTTTTTATCTGCTACAAGAAGAGCATGTTCCATAAGACTTCTCATTGCATGAAGTTCATCGAGCTCGCGGCGAAGAGTATCGGCATTTGCTAAAGCTTTGCGAAGTCGTTGGTTTTCTGCAATCAAGACTCTGTGTTTATCAATTTGCTTTACGAAGAAAATTCCTGCCGCAACTCCGGCAAAAAGCAATAACCATCCCAAAATTATCATTGTAATAAGGATTACTAATTGCCATTTTTTTAATCTTATAGCAAAACTTCGTTTACCACCACCGGGAGCAAAAATTATCGACATGTATTTTCGATGCGGCATAATTTATAACTTCCAATCATTTTATATTAAATCGTTTTGTAAAGAGTGTATCTCTTTTAGCTATAATGAAAAGGAATACCATATATAGTCAATTAAAATCACATATTCCTTTCTTTAACCGGCATAATAAGCAAAATCTTGATTCCAAAGCTTTGCGTATCGAATAATTGTGGTGTATGGTAATCTCCCGCTTCGGTTGACATTATTCCATTGAAACCAGAAAACACACTAATATCGACCGTTCCCAGATTAATCCCGCAATTTACTTCGTTCCAGATTGTGTTTGCTTCGAGAGTTCCGCTGATTTTTCCTATACCAAAGAGCGTCATTAAATATATGTATTTACTCGATATATAACCTCCAATCCCGAATGCAGCCTGATATTCGGAAAACCCAAACCCGGTGCCATGTCCAAATGAACACGCGATGACCGGCGCCAATGGCGGTTCACCGAGTGCGAATATGTTGCTAATCTCAAAACCGTTAAAGTATTCCATTTCATAGTAATACTCTACCGAATCATCCTCATCGATGTAATCATATCTTCGCTCACCGTTGCCGTAATCGCCATATTTAAATTCAAGCGATGAAATATCCTCCCAGAACCAGCATATAGAGCAGTATGGATTTCCAAAAGTCAATGCTCCGCCCAAGCCCACGCTGCTTTCGAAAACAGGCGGCGGGGTTCCCCTCATAGGTGGAGCAACATGAACTTCGGGTATATGCTCACCACATCCAGAGAATAAAATCGCTATCGGTAGGGATAGAACAAATTTCAGAATTCTCAAATTCCTCCCAGTTTTCTTACTAACTCCTTTAACTCATCATCGTTATAAAACTCTATGACAAGTTTACCTTTCTTTTTGCCAATATTTATCTCTACTGGAGTTCCCAAAACCAAAGCAAGCTCATCTTCGAGAGCAAGGATTTCCGGAGTTTTTTGAGCTTTTTTTATGCGGCGCTTCTGTTTCGCTTTGCTCATCACAAGTATTGCCAACCTTTCAACCGAAAGTCCTCTTCGGGCTGTGAGCTGCGCAAGCCGGATAATTCGCTTTGTGTCTTTTTCCTCGAGAAGGACTCTTGCATGCCCAGCGGTGATTTTCTTTTCGCGAAGAAGTTTAAGCGCTTGCGCGGGAAGTCTCAATAGCCGTATTGCATTTGTTATGGCGGGACGGCTTTTACCAACTTTTTCGGCTATCTCCTCTTGTGTAAGGTTATACTCCTCTGAAAGCATTCTAAATGCCGTGGCTTCTTCAACCGGGTCGAGGTCTTCGCGCTGAAGGTTCTCAACCAGAGCCAGAAACAACAGCTTTTGTTCGGATGGCTTTTCATCGAGAATAATTGCCGGGATTTTATCGAGACCAGCAATTTGTGCGGCACGCCAGCGACGCTCTCCCGCAATAAGGATATAATTGTCACCATCGACCGCCACAAGCACAGGCTGCAATATCCCCTGAGCTTTTATCGATTCAGCCAGTTCCTCGATAGCGGCTCCATCGAATTCTTCACGCGGCTGCAGTGGATTTGGAATTATTTTGCTAATATGTATCTCGCGCAGTTTTTCGCCATGTGGCTGTTCGCCAAAAATATCCTCGACTATTTCCGCAGGAAGAATGGCGTCAAGTCCTTTTCCCAATCCTTTGTGTTTCTTCATCGATTATCTCCTGAGCAAGTGAAAGGTAGTTTTGTGAACCCCGACAAGCGATATCATATAAGATTATCGGTTTCCCATGCGAAGGCGCTTCAGCAAGACGAATGTTCCGATGGATTATTGTCTGAAAAACTTTGTTCCCAAAATAATTCCGTGCGCTTTCCATTATTTCTTTTGCAAGTGTGAGACGGGAATCGAACATTGTCAATAAAACTCCTTCTATACGCAATTGTGGATTATAATATTTCTGAACTCTCCTGAGTGTCATTAAAAGCTGACCCAAACCTTCGAGAGCGTAGTATTCACATTGAATTGGAATAAGTACGGCATCGGAGGCAACAAGTCCGTTTATTGTTAATAGTCCAAGTGATGGCGGGGAATCAATAATAATGTATTCGAAATCGTTCTTAATTGCTGATAGTGCATCTTTGAGCAAATATTCTCGGCGAGGTTTATCGATAAGTTCAACCTGCGCTCCGACAAGTCTTATATGCGATGGTAAAAGCCATAAATCGAAGGATTCACAAGATTTTATTATCGCATCCTCAATATTGGACATACCCAGAAGCGCCTCATATATAGTGGGTTGAGCTTTCCCGACCTTGATGCCCATTCCTGTGGTAGCATTTGCCTGTGGATCGAGGTCGATTAGTAGAACTTTGCGTTCCGCAGCGGCAAGAGATGCGGCGATATTAACTGCCGATGTGGTTTTGCCAACCCCACCTTTTTGATTGGATATGCCGATTGTTCGTCCCATGATGACTCCAAATTTTATCATTCGATTTTCAAGATATACCATAAATCTAATTTGAACAAGCCAAATTATAATTTACGCAATTTCCTGATAAACAGTATTAATACAATTTTAACAATAAACTAATAAAAAAACTTGCTAAAAAAAAGTTATCAAATATGTTGTGATGACTTGGAATAAATTGTACTGTTTTGCAGCAATAAATAAACTAGCGTCACAAGAGACAATTTATGGCTATCATGTATTCTGAAAATTTCCGAAAGGTTCTCGAACATGCCCGCGAAGAAGCTGCGCGATTGGGACATAATTATGTTGCACCCGAACACCTTCTGCTTGCAATATTGCGCCATGGGAGTAATACTGCGATAGATATTCTTGTTCAAGTCGGAATAAACCCGGATGATATACACAAGACGCTCGAGGAGATGCTCGACCATGGTGAGGAAAACTTCTTTGTCGGCAATATTGTGATAACATCCCGGGCTCAGAAGATGGCTGAATATGCTTCGGCGGAAGCTAGAAATACCGGTTCACCACGAGTGGGAACGGAACATATGCTGCTTGCACTTCTTAAAGATTCTCGCAGCCTTCCGGCTCAAGCTTTAATGCTTTATGACCTAACATATCGTGATACCGTAAGACAGCTTGCTTCGCTCAAGGCCTCCGGCTATCACAAACGCAAATCTCGAAGCTCACACACCTCGGCAGTAGATAACTTTTCACGAGATATTTCCGCCCAGGCAACCGATGGTAAACTCGATCCTGTTATTGGCAGAGATAACGAGATAGAGCGTGTGATACAGATACTTTCAAGACGCAAGAAAAACAATCCCGTTCTAATCGGCGAACCGGGAGTGGGAAAGACAGCTATTGTCGAAGGACTTGCGCAGAGAATTGCAGGCAAGAGCGTGCCATATCTTCTTCAGAACAAGCGAATAGTTTCACTCGACTTAATTGCAATGATAGCCGGCACAAAATATCGCGGGCAGTTCGAGGAAAGAATTAAGGTCGTCATCAATGAAATTCTTTCTGATGGCAACATCATTATATTTATCGATGAACTTCATACTATTGTTGGAGCTGGCGGAGCCGAGGGAGCGCTGGATGCTTCCAATATACTCAAGCCGCTTCTTGCATCGGGAGAATTGCAAATAGTTGGCGCAACCACTGCTGAGGAATATCGAAAATATATTGAAAAAGATGGCGCACTCGAACGCCGATTCCAGACTATTTATGTTGACCCGCCGTCATATACTGAAACTATCCAGATACTTCGAGGACTTAGAGTATTTTATGAAGAACATCACAAGGTAAGAATAAATGATGATGCGGTAGAAGGCGCTGTGCGCCTGTCCGATAGATTTATACAGGGAAGGTTTCAACCCGATAAAGCAATAGACCTTCTCGATGAGACCGGTGCAATGCTTAATCTGGCTGAGTATATCAAACCGGCATATCTAATCAAACTGGAAACCCAGATAACCGAAAAAGAGCGGGGTAAGCAAATATCTATTGCCGACCAGAATTTTGAGAAAGCGGCAACAATAAGAGATGAGATAAGATTTCTTCGTAAAAAACTTCTCGACGAGGAACGCGCCTGGCACAAAGCAAGGGATGTGCAGCGGCCTCTTATGGATGGTGAACATATTGCCAAGGTTTGCAGCAAAATTACCGGCGTGCCGCTCGAGGAAATGACACAAGAAGACCAGACAAGACTTCTGTTTATGGAAGATAAGCTTGCCGAAAAACTCGTGGGTCAGGATGATGCAATCAAATCACTTGCCGATGCGATTCGTCGTTCTCGGTCAGGGCTTGGAAACCCTAACCGTCCTGTGGGAAGTTTCCTTTTGCTTGGCCCAACCGGCGTAGGCAAAACTGAACTGGCAAAGGTTCTTACCCGTTTCCTTTTCGGTAATGTTAGTTCGATGATTCGTATAGATATGTCTGAATATATGGAGAAGTTCGCAGTTTCTCGGCTTGTCGGTGCGCCACCGGGATATATCGGGTATGAAGAGGGCGGAACACTCACAGAGTCAGTCAGAAGACATCCCTATTCTGTAGTGTTATTCGATGAAATCGAGAAAGCCCACCCCGAAGTTTTCAATTTACTACTCCAGATTCTTGAAGATGGCATTTTAACCGATAGTCTTGGCAGGAGAGTAGATTTTAAAAATACCATTATTATTATGACATCCAATATTGGAAGCGAGGAACTTGTTTCATCGCGGCTCGGCTTTGATGGTGAGATTGGCATGCCGGATTTTGATGAAATGCAAGACCAGTTGATATCAAAGTTGAAGAAGCTTATACGACCCGAAATGCTCAATCGGATAGATGAAACTATTGTTTTTCACCCGCTTTCACTCGAGGACATAGAGAAAATAGTAGATATACAAATAGAAGATTTGAATAATCGAATAGCTCACAAAGGTCTGGTTTTGCTATTAAATGAGAAATCGCGGAAGTGGTTTGCTCAAAAAGGATATGAGCCTACGATGGGCGCCCGTCCTTTGGCAAAAGCGATTCGCCAGTTTTTGGAAAGCCCGCTGTCAGAAAAAGTTCTATCGGGAGAAATTTCATGGAATAGAATTGTGAAAATTGAGCTTGACGAAAAGAATGATTTGCTTAAATTTATTCCTGTTGAACCTGTTGAAGATGCGCTTGAAAACAAGCCTGCTAAGAAAATCGATGAGTTGGATAAAATAATTGTTGGTAAAAAATAAAAAAATCTTTACATAAATGTGAAATAAATCTTGACTTTAAAGAATAGAAAGATATTCTTTTATTTATAAGAAATTTTACGATGTAAAAGGAGGTGTGCTTGATGCGCAAGTGGATAGGTTTATTGTTATTTTTGTCAATTTGCAGCATAGTAATAGCTGCTCCCGACGCACTCGATGGGTCCGTTCCCGAATCCGGTGCTTCTATGTCGGATGGTGGCGGTGGGGAAATCCCCCCGTTCGAGGCGATGGCGGAAACTACAGCTAACATATTTATTTATGTTACGCTTCGCCAGCCGGAAGGTCCCGAGGCTTCAGGTATCGAGATAGACTCGACATATTGTCTTACGGATTGGGAATTCATTCAGTTCAAGGCTCTGGCACCGTTGGCTATTCGTGATACAGCCGAAGTCCAGTTCTATCTTCTATATCGCGCTCAATGGGCGCCATTCACATGGAACGATTTGAATCTGCTCAACACTTATGAAGATTCTATGTGGATTATCGACCCGATTGAGAACTACATTACAGGTGTTGACGCCGTACCTTATAGGTGGTACACATATCCAAAGACGCGTGATAACTTTGGAGATAGCGTATGGAATATGGAATCGGTATGGGGCGCAGGATATGCTACCAAAGGCGTATGCGATGAAGATGTGAATTGGTATTACACATCGGTAGCGGTTGACACAACACCAACCGTAAGGTTCTCACCCGAACCGTGCAGACCGGTGGGAGAAGTTGACCAGTGGCTAGTTCTGGGGGATAACATCCTCAGCTATCCCGTTGACCTCAATGTTAGAAGATGGGACTCGCTGGCTATGATAATTGACGAAGTCGGTGCCGGGGACAACATGTTCGAGATTCACACCTGGGATCCTGCTACAGCAAACTGGATTCGTGTAGCATTCAAGATTGGCGCTATGATTATCGGACCGGGTCCATGTGCTCCGGGTGATGTTTTCAGGCTAATTAAATCGGTTAATCCCGATGATGAATTATGGTCCGCTGCAAAACCGGGATATGTCCCAATGGATGATTCAATCACAAACCACACACTCACTAAACCTCCTGCTTATGCGAATGGCGATAACTTTGTGATGATGCCATACCAAACATACAACATGCTTCTTGCCACTAATTCGGTAATGGAAGGTATAGATATGGTTAGAGCATCGGATGTCCTGAATGATATTGGCTATGGAAATTCAGTCGAGATTCACAAATGGGTTACAGGTGCCTGGGTTCGTATTGCATTCTGGATTGCTACTACGCCGATTGGTCCCGGAAAGGTTTTACCCGGATTACCATTGCGTGTTATTGTTCAGAATGAAGTTGTATGGCCACCTGAATAATTATTTTCTTGCGAACAATTATAATGAAATATACATGGAGGTAAAATGATGAAAAAATATTTGTTAATTGCTGGAATTTTATTGATAATCGCAATGGCTGGAGCGAGTACAAATGATACAAAACTTCCGCTCGATGCCTGGTCCACATCATTCAGTATTTGGCTTACTAATGATTCGATTTGGTGGGATGCACCAACCCAGATTTTCTATGGAACCGGTGTTGATTATGATGGTGGGGTTGGCACACTTAATCCTACAGATTCAACTACTTATGGCTGGTATGTCAAGGTTTGGGCAAGGAAAATGAATGATATTACTAATGAACCTGAAAGCTGTGCAGTTAACCCAACTACTTCATATTCTTATGTTTATCATGCCGGACATGAAATTCAGACAATGCTACATGGAACTCCATTCCAAATGTTTGGTTCAACCGACCTTGGAGGATTTGAGCATATTATGAATATTCAATTCTCTTTTACAAACATTAAGGAAATTGATGGAACATCCTCATTTGATTTTAACACAAATGATTCGCTTTTTGTATATATCGAGGATAGGTATGGCTTTTTCTCTTGTTATTCACATGCCCCAGATATGGGTTCCCAAAATATGTTCTTGGCATTTGCTTGGGCTTCGAGTCCGGGGGCAACATATCCTTTGACTGAAGGGGATCCTCTGAGTTTCTCTAATCCCAGTCCTCTCGACAGTGTGCACAGAGATTTTTCCGATTGGGCTGAAGTTACAGAAGGAGATGAGTGCATGGCAGGTGTCAATGAAAAACCTGTAATTCCTATGGTTCCTACACTCGGTCAGAATTCACCGAACCCATTCAATGCCAGCACCGATATTGAATTCATGATTCCCGAAGCCGCACATGTCAGGCTTGAGATAACCGATGTTCTCGGCAAGCATGTTGCATTACTCAAAGATAGCGAGATGGCACAGGGTAATTACAACCTTCGCTGGGAAGGCACGGATGACGAAAGAAACGAGATGCCGAGCGGTGTCTATTTCTACAAACTCACTGTCGGCGATAGTTTCATCGATAAGAAAAAGATGACACTGGTGAAATAGAATTGCCCGATTCGATTTTTAACCTCCCGATGGATTAAAATCTTCGGGAGGTTTTTTAATTTCCCCGCTTAAGAAAATGGGCGGTTTTTTTATTGCATTTTAGTTTTCCAAACTTATCTTCATTTTCATTCCCGCGAACGCCGGAATAACATAGTGTAACAGGAAAAAATTGAAAGCTATTGGGAATTTGACACTTGTTGGCATATTTTTTAGATAGGAATAAATCACAATAATTAAGTAACCAAATAAAAGAAAAAAATCGCCTAATATTCAAAAATGGTTTCTGAGACAATAATACTATCGCTTATATATTGACAATATTGCTATCGGAAATAATATTGATGTTTGCAAACTATTAAGGAGTAAAGTTATGAAAAGAACGCACACTTGTGGCGAATTGAAAGCAAAACTTGCGGGTAATCAAGTTAGATTATCCGGCTGGGTTCAGCATATTAGAGATTTTGGAGGAGTCTATTTTATTGTTCTTCGCGACCGCTACGGCGAAACTCAGGTTACTTTTATGCCGGAAAACAAAAAACTTTTTGAAAAAGCGAGCGATTTACACAATCAAGATGTTATTGGCGTTATGGGCACAGTTGTTATGCGTCCTCCGGATGCACGAAATCCCGGAATGACGACAGGGGATATCGAGGTTATTGCAGAAGAACTGACGGTATTCTCTCGTTCTCAGGTGCCGCCGTTTCCTATCGAGGATGAAATAACAGCTACCGAAGAAACACGGCTCCGATATCGCTATCTCGACTTACGGCGACCTTTAATGCAGCACAATATGTGTATTCGTCATCAAGCTATGCAGGCTACCCGGGAATTTTTAAACAGCGATAATTTTCTCGAGATAGAACCTCCATATCTTGTCAAAAGTACCCCCGAGGGCGCTCGCGACTTTCTTGTGCCGAGCCGGAAATTCCCGGGAAGATTTTTTGCTCTTCCACAATCGCCACAGATTTATAAGCAGACATTAATGGTGGCGGGATTCGACCGGTACTATTTCATTGCGCGGTGCTTTCGCGATGAAGACCTTAGGGCGGACAGACAACCGGAATTTTCTCAAATCGATATCGAAATGTCGTTTGTAGAGCCGGATGATGTTATGAAAATGGCGGAGGAATTAACCGCGCATGTGATACAGCAAACAACAGGTTACACTTTACCGGTTCCTTTCACAAAACTGTCGTATGATGAAGCCATACTTCGCTTTGGTTCGGACAAACCGGATTTGAGGATTTCACAGGAGATTCATGATATTACCGATATTGCCGGCAATTGTGGTTTTGGGATTTTTGAGAAAGCCATTAAAAGTGGCAATGTCGTTCGTGTTTTATCTTTTCCAAATGCTGCGGAATTTTCACGCAAAAAAATCGATGAGTTATCCAAAATCGCTATAGAATGGGGCGCTAAAGGACTTGCAACCGCGAGTTTCACAGAAAACGGTTTCGAGGGCGGCATTTCAAAATTTCTCACCGATTCTTTCAAAGAGAATTTGGAGAAAAGACTTGGTGATAACCTTGTTGCCGGCTCGATGCTATTTTTCGCGGGGGATACACCCGCTATCGTTTCCAAAGTGCTTGGTGGGATGCGCACAAAGCTCGCACCCGAACTCGGACTGGTGGACAAAAGTGAACACAAAGCGCTGTGGATTGTTAATTTCCCACTATTTGAAAAACTTGAAGACAATCCGATAGGTATTACTCCCGCACATCATGCATTTACCGCGCCGCTCGCTGAAGATATTCCGCTTCTGGATGAAAATCCCGAACTGGTTCGTGCAAAGGCGTATGACCTTGTTCTCGATGGTTATGAAATTGCGGGCGGTTCAATAAGAATCCATAATCCTGATTTGCAGCGGAAAATATTTAAACTTATCGGTATCGGAACAGAGGACGCTAATCGTAAGTTCGGTTTTTTACTCGAGGCTTTCCAATACGGTGTTCCACCTCATGGTGGAATCGCTTTCGGTTTCGATAGACTTGTCATGATTGCGGCGGGTGTCGAATCTATTCGCGATGTTATCGCATTTCCAAAAACTACCGCAGCTCAATCTCTTATGGATAATGCTCCATCTATTGTCGAGAATGAACAACTGGCGGAACTACATATCAGGCTTATTGAAGAAGATGAAGATTATTAACCAACACTAGATGATAAATGCTAACTTTTTTGAATGCATATCTATTACCTGCGCTGGGACTTGCGGCACTACCAATATTGATTCATCTCTTGACCCGGCATAAGGTTCGGGACCAAAGGTTCTCAGACTTAAGGTTTCTCGAGGAAATTCACCGGCGGAGGATGCGTAGAATAAAACTTCGCCAATGGCTTTTGCTTATTCTTAGAACACTGGCGATTCTTTTTGTCATCGGCGCTTTCACAAGACCCGCAATACGCGGTGTCGATTGGGGTGGTATCTCCGGGCACGAACAAACGGCTATTGCGATTCTGGTGGATAATTCGTATTCTACCGGAGCGATTCGAGGAAGCGCTGATATATTCACACACGAGAAAGCGATAGCAAACAAAATCCTTTCTATCCTCGAGGAAGGCGATGTAGCCGCTGTGGGAGTTTTTAACGAATCGACTCGATGGCTTACACAAAAACCGAGCAGATTCTTTACCAATCTTTCGGCAATGCTCGATACAGTTTCGACTTCCGATCTATCGACGAATACCTATCAGGCGGTTGAAAAAGCTCTTAATATGCTCGAAGATTACAAAACTCTACATAAAGAAATATATATTATCACCGACAATACTGCTTTGGGCTGGCGAAAAGGAATAGCTCCAATCCCCGCAAATACATTCGTTAGTGTAATCGCTTTGCCATCGGATAGAACTGAAAATCGAACGATTGCCGATATAACATTTCCACCACAGCTTCTCGAGGTTGCAAAGCCTTTCGAGCTTGCAGTCAGCATAAAAAACAACAAGCGGAAAGCTGTGCAGGGGATTGTAAGTTCTTTAATAATCGATGGTCGCAAGACCTCACAGGCGGTTCTGGATATTCCCGCCGGCGCTCAAGTTGTTTCTAACCTTTCGGGACAGACAAACGAGACCGGTTTTCACTGGGGTTATGCGGAATGTTCTGAGGATAACCTTCCCACAGACAACAGAAAATATTTAACATTCAGAATACCGAAAGCATTGGATATTCTCATTATGGGAGAATCTTATGAGCGAAAATTTATCAGACTTGCACTTATTCCCGGGGATGAGTCTATATTTTTTAATGTTTCCGAGCGAAACGAAGCTTCACTTGGGCAGGAGCTTTTCGACAAGTATGATGTAGCTATTCTTATAGACCCACAGTCGATTTCCGATGCCGCAATTCAACGTCTTCGGACATTCGTATCCAACGGTGGTGGGCTTTTTATTTTTCCCGGTCCGAAAGCGGCTCAAAGTCCGGGAGCATACCAAAAAGTTATTAGGAGATTCGGCGATATTTCTGTAACATCAGTTATTGGTGATACAACTCAAGTAGCTCAACTCGGCTGGGGAAAATCGGATTTCACACATCCCGTGCTTGCTGTTTTTGCCGAGACAAAACTACCCGAGGCGAAATTCAATCGAGTGGTTCAATTCAATGTTCGTGACGGTCGGATATTTTTACGATTTGAAAATGATATGCCTGCTCTGGCGGAACTACCACTCGGTAAAGGAAGAATTATTATCGGTGGTTTCTCGACCAATCTCAGATGGGGAAATATTGCCATTTCGGGATTCTTTGTACCGATGGTTCACAGGATATGCCAGTATCTTGCTGCAGATGTTGCATATTTCGATGCGGGATTGAAAGTAGGTGGAAAAGCTGCGAGAACTTTGCAGGAATATTCAGGTACTGGAAAGCTCCAAGTTCTCTATCCCGGTGGTGGAGGGACATTTGTTATGCCCCGTTTTGTTGGTGGCAAAGCAATGGTATTTATAGATTATCTCCCAAGAGCGGGAATTTATTCTATTATATCCGAGGATGACACTCTCGACATGTTCAGCGCCAACCTCGACCCGATGGAAGGCGACCTTACACCTCTCGATGATGCCGTTCGCAAGAAAATCCCTGCTCGATGGCTCGACCCGGATATTGATATATCTTCACAAGTTCTTTCTGCACGCTACGGTATCGAACTCTGGAGACCACTATTATTACTGGCATTGATTCTACTCGCAGTAGAAATGATAATTGAAACACGATGGCGGCGGAAACGAAAAAAGAAGGTTAAAGAATCGAGTTAATATCTAACACAGGATATTTCACAGTTTATTGAACAATATCATACAATGAAAATTCAAGCAACCGAAAATACTGAGTTTGAAATTGACAACCGAAGCATCTTATTTCGAACAACCAATTCAAATATTTGTGAAATATTCAGGCTAAACACAAATAACCATGTATAAACTAAGGCAGCAAATAGTAGAGATAGGTAATCGATTGTGGCTTGGGAGAATGCTTCCCGCAGGTGATGGTAATATCAGTGTGCGTCTCGAACAAGAGAGATTCCTTATAACTGCAAGCGGTATTTCTAAAGGATTTTTAACTCCGCGGCAAGTTCTTATGATAGATAATAATGGCACGGTTCTCGATGGTGAGGGTCAACCATCATCCGAACTTGTGATGCATCTTGTAGCATATAGACTTCGTGGCGATATCGATGCGATTGTTCATGCACACCCGCCGTTTGCATCTGCTTTTGCATGCAATGGAATCGAATTGCCTTATGATATGCTTTCTGAAGCGATAGTAAAAATCGGGGAAATTCCAACAACTCCATTTGAGTTACCATCATCGATTGGCACTGCTGAGTGTGCCGCATCTTTTGCAAAAAATTTTAATGCTTTTTTGCTAAAAAACCATGGCGCTGTCGCATTGGGTAGAAATCTCGATGAAGCCTTTTTACGAATGGAACTTGTGGAACATCTGGCGAAAACCGCTCTCATAGCTCGAATGCTTGGTGGATATGATAAAATACCTTCCGAAGCAATAAATGCACTCGAGGAAATGGCCAAAAATATATAAGATTCATGGAATTGAGGGATAGAAGATTCGAGTGGTGCATTAGCGTCAAACATCGACTAAAAAGCCCTGCCGGTTGAGCAGGGCTTGAAATTGAGATCTAGTAAAGATTATGGATTTCTTCCCTTGACTTGAATAAAGAACTCATATACAATCGTATCACCATGCTGTGTAACAGATGTTGGAAGCTGCATCTGCATCCAGAGATGTTCGGTATATTCTGCGGGAGTATGGGCTCCTTCATTGGGTGAAAGAATACCATGAGTCGGTCCACCATACCATCCACCGGGTGGGTCGTCAACGAAAGTGAAGTTCTCAAAAACGATATCGTCCGCACCAAATAAAACAGGTGGTGTAACATTATCATCAAAATGAGCTCTAACAGCAAAAATGTCCCTACCGGGATTATCGCCAAGTGACCACCATGGCTCGTGGGTTGCAGAATCCAGAGCGGTTGGAAATGCCCGAACAGCAAGAATTGTGCTGTCGCCTCCGAAATTGTTCTCAATGTAAAGAACTTCACCGGCTTCCATTGTTACAGTTTGACCGGCATCAAATGTGTCATCGGCATGCCAGACCGGCTGAAGAGTCGTGGGATTATAAACTGTGAATGAAACCTGTATCGGTTGATATTGAGTCTTCTGGTCAAAAGTTACATGCTCATCCTCTTCATTTGTGGCAAGGTCATAAGCTCTTGCACGGAAATAGTATGTTGACTCGGCTTTAACTTCAATCGGGGACATCGGACCAAAAACTGCATTTGTGAAAGTTACACCCGTAAACCATGTATTCCAACCAAGGCCGGGATCCTCGACCGCATATTGAATATCATAATATCGGATTCCCCATCCCTCGCCATCCTCGGCGGTGGTATCAACACCTGTCCAGGAGACAAGAAATGAAGGTGAGTGCGTAATCGTATCCATAGGGTCGATTGCTGAAACAGGTTTCCTTAGGTCGAGGTCGATATAGCGGTATCCCGGATAAAGCATATAATTCACGCCATCGGTAAGAATCTCATCCGATGCTGATGAGCCGTTACCGACATTATCGGCGAGTTTATAGCCGGGTGCAAGTCGTCCATCGGGGAATTCAGTACCACCATTTGTTACAGCGCCCCAGTCGAGAGTATAAGGTTGAGCAAAGACCAGAGCAACCGCTAAAAACAACCACAGTGCCAAATATCTTTTCATATTTCTCCTCCCTTTTTCTGGTTATTGGGATGTGGATTTATAACCCACATCCCAATTATATTAATTATTTTCTTCAATGCAAGCCTTTTTTTTTAAGGCATCACAATCGGCATTCCTGCTGCATTAACATTATAACTGCCAATTGCACCGGAACTGCCGCCAATAAAGGTAGATACATTATTGAAACTCGCCGTTATTGTTCCTGTAAAAGTGGAATAATTCATATCGGCAGTTGTATTATTAGCTATTTCGTTCCTATTTAGCGTGTAACTACCATCACCGGATAACCAAATTCCAACATTACCATTATCAAGTAGAACATTATTTTCTGCAAGGAAATAGGAATCTCCAAGCTGGAAGCCTTGAAGGACATTACCACGACTTATATTGTCTTTGATAATTCCAGAAGAACCTGTAACATACATACCAATATTAAAATTAACAATTTTGTTACTCATTACATCGACAGAATTAACATCTGTCAAGTAGATTCCGGTTCCAGTTCCATCACCAAGAAGGTCATTGCCATTTATCTCACCGGTGCCGATAATACCATCGTGTATATATATAGGCATATTAACATCAATAAAGATATTACTGTTGAATACAAACCTGAAATTGAGAATTGTTATTGGACCGACAATTACCGGACCGTAGTTACAATTCTTGAAGATATTCACATGAACTTCAATGCTGGTATTGTCTATTGTAATGTTGGTGATGTAAATCGGGTAAAAGATATTTATAAATGTATTCTTCTCGACATGACCATCGGAATCATCGATGTAAATTGCATAGAA